>Ga0075163_10000009_pt1 | contig 268363 bp, 244 predicted proteins | sample JI1023141ADNA_FD_71478 | JGI IMG/M metagenome (GOLD analysis project Ga0075163, IMG submission 71478) | Wastewater effluent complex algal communities from Wisconsin, to seasonally profile nutrient transformation and Carbon sequestration -... | ecosystem: Engineered > WWTP > Effluent > Algae...
CATGCCTCGGGTAGTATTTTTTTACGGCAGCCCTTGCACCTTTCTATCCGATCCCGTGGGATTGCGCTATGTTTAAATATATCATTAAATATATCATTCGTGTCCGCATCGGTGGCTGGTGGCGGGCGTTTGGCTCAAGTGGCGTGTTTCGCCTTTTCGTTATCGCAGCATGTGGTGGGACTATCGTGAGTATACACTTCGCGTGTTGTGGTTTGAAATTTCTTTATCAGAGCTCCCATTTTGGGGGGCTCTTTTATTTCGTGCTGGCGAGAAGAACTATAAAAAAACTTTATACTCAGCCTAAGCATTAGCTACAGAATCTCTCCAGAATCACCGAGTTCATTTGCGGTATGGTTAATCAGTATTTTTCAAAAATAGCTTCACAGAGATCTGGCCTTTTGGTTCTCATTACTGAAATGGTTGTTGGCATTTCCTTCCTTACCAGGATATCTCTACTTATAAAATCCTCCTCTTCAGTTGATTTCTCTTTTCTAAATCTAGCGGGACTTTTTTTAATCGGGTTTTTCTACGACCTGATTAATGCTGCCTATGCTTGCATACCCATCATGCTGTATTTATGGCTTGTACCGATGCGGATTTATGGTAAAGCCTGGCACCGTTTTGTACTCTATGGATTATTTTCAGTACTCACTTCACTTTTACTCTTTAATGCAGTTTCTGAATATTTCTTTTGGGATGAGTTCAACACTCGTTTCAATTTTATAGCAGTAGACTATCTGGTTTATACAACAGAAGTCATTGGAAACATTCAACAATCGTATCCTATCGGATGGATTGTGCTGGCAATTGGTATTATCTCATTGCTATTTGTCTATTCATTAAAAAGCAAAATCAAAGGAAGTAACATTCATCAAACACCATTCTGGCAACGAACGAAGTTTGTTGGACTGTATGCCGTTTTAGTAGCTGTGATTTTCTTTTCCGTCACAAATAAACAACATCGCTTTAGCGATAATGCGTATGTGAATGAACTGGCAGGCAACGGACTTTATGAATTATTTGCTGCCTACCGAAACAATGAATTAGATTATGATCAATTCTATAAACGCATTGATAGTAAGGAAGCATTTTCCTTAGTGCATCAATTGCTAAAAACATCCGATGCTGAATTTGTCGGTTCAAATGAAGAAAGTATTTACAGGCAAATTTCTAATATTGGCGCGGAAAAGAGACTAAATGTAGTGTTGATAAGTGTCGAAAGCTTTAGTGCTGATTTCATGGCTTCCTTTGGTAACCAGCAAGGCATTACTCCATTTCTTGACTCTCTGGCACAACAAAGTTTGCTATTTACTAATTTGTATGCTACAGGAACTCGCACTGTTCGGGGACTGGAAGCTTTGTCGCTTTGCGTACCACCAACACCGGGTCAGTCCATTGTTAGGCGGCCTCATAATGAGGAGTTATTCTCTCTTGGAAAAGTATTCAATGAAAAGGGTTATGAAAGTAAATATATCTATGGAGGGTACGGTTACTTTGATAACATGAGCTACTTTTTTGGAAACAACGGGTATACCGTTGTGGACAGATCTGCCATTGCCGATGAGGACATTGATTATGAAAATGTTTGGGGTGTAGCCGATGAGAATCTCTTTGAATTAGCGGGAAAGGAAATGGACAAGAGTTCAACTGAAAAGCCTGTGTTTGCGCACATTATGACCACCTCAAATCATAGGCCATACACCTATCCGGAAAGAAGGATTGATATACCGTCACATACAAGCCGACAGGGTGCTGTTAAATACACCGATTACGCGATTGGAAAGTTCATTAAAGAATCCTCCCGAAAACCCTGGTTCAACAATACGCTATTTATTATTGTGGCTGACCATTGCGCATCCAGTGCGGGTAAAACGGAGTTACCGGTGAACAAATATCATATCCCAATGCTTATTTACGCTCCCTCTCATATTGCTCCCGGAAGAATGGAAAGGCTGATGAGTCAAATTGATATTGGGCCAACCGTGTTGGGGCTTCTAAATTTCTCATACGCCAGTAAATTTTATGGATATGATATGTTTAAACTGGAACCTGGGCGCGAACGGGCTTTTATCAGCACATACCAAAGTCTTGGATTTATAAAGGGTGATAAATTAATTATTTTGTCACCTCAACTAAAAGTTGAATCCTATACTGTTTCCGGCAAAGAACAGGTAAAGTCAAAACCAGACCAAAATACGATTAATGAAGCCATTGCCTGGTACCAAACTGCCAGTTATTCATTTACTCATGGATTGATGAACTAGTTTTGGTTATCTTCTGACCGCTAAACATGAAAATTCTAATAATTGAAGACGAGAAACAGCTTGTAAAAAGCGTGACGCAGTTTCTGCGACAGGAAAGCTATGTGTGCGAGGTCGCTTATACCGCCAGTGAGGCTAATGAGAAAATCCTCCTTTTCGATTATGACTGCATTTTGTTGGATATATCGTTACCGGATGGAAACGGTTTGAAGATATTGGAAAAGCTAAGGGAAAATCATAAGACGGATGGTGTAATTATGATAACGGCAAAGGGATCATTTGATGACCGTATAGCAGGTCTAAACCTGGGTGCTGATGATTACCTGCCCAAACCATTTTACCTGCCTGAACTTAGTGCGCGCATATCAGCAGTTATTAGAAGGAAACGATTTGATGGAAATAACAAAATATCATTTCACGAAATTGAAGTTGACCTGCTTGGCAAAACAGTGTACGTGAGTGGGAAAGAAATCGAATTGACCCGAAAGGAATATGACTTACTGATATTCCTGATTGCTAACAAAAATCGGGTTGTATCCAAGAATGCTATTGCTGAGCACTTGTCGGGTGATGATGCCGAACTGATGGATAAATTTGACTTCATCTATTCTCACATAAAAAACCTAAAGAAGAAGTTAACGGAATCAGGGTGTGAGGATTATATTAAAACTATATACGGACTAGGCTATAAATTTACCGCATGAGACTATTACAAGTTAGTTTACGCAGTTTGCTTTTGTATTCTTTAATACTTGTACTTATCAGTATCCCTATTTCAATTTTCTCTATTCGTCAAATAATTAACGAGGAAGCAGATGAGTCCCTGGCACTGCATACAAATCAGTTTATCAAGCACATTAAAAGTTATGAGTACCTGGAAGACCTGGAAATGGATTTAAAAATCTGGGATCAGCTTTCGTATGATATTGTACTTACCCCATCCGATAAAATGTCTGTGGGACAAAGGTATGAGACCGTATCCATGTATGATAGCATTGAACATGAGTTGCATCCATTTCGAACATTATCTTCTACTATAATCATAAAGGATAAACCTTACCTGCTCACGATTAAAATGTCGTTGGTAGATAATGATGAACTTGTGATGGCACTTGGAATCGTTCAGGTGATCCTAATCGTACTTCTTGCAGCAGGGCTACTCTTATTAAATCGCTCGTTATCCCAAAAATTATGGAAGCCATTTTACAATACCCTTAATCAATTGAAGGCTTATGAATTGGATAAAAATGAATCGATTCAGCCGGAAAAAACAAATATCGTGGAGTTTGATGATCTTAATAAGACTGTAAGTCACTTGACAGATCGAAACCGCAAAGTGTATCTGGAGCAGAAAGAATTTATTGAAAATGCCTCGCATGAGTTACAAACTCCGTTATCCATTTTTCAATCCAAATTGGATAACCTAATGCAAATACCTGGGCTCACAGAGGCGGGGGCAGCTACCATACTTGACCTGGAGGAAACAGCGCAGCGAATGGCAAGGCTCAACAAGAATCTACTCTTGCTAAGTAAAATTGATAATGATCAATTCAATGAAATCGAAGAAATAGATTTGTCTGCATTAGCAAACAAGCTATTGTCGAATTTGCGGCCAATGGCAGATACTGACAACATATCCATTCAGGCATCCATTAGCCCATTGTCAATAAAAGCCAACCCAACATTACTGGAGGTTCTGTTGACAAACCTTTTTCATAATGCCATTCGGCATACGAATGCTAATGGAAAAGTCAATGTTAACGTATCCGATAAAATTCTTACAGTTACCAATACTGGTAATCCTTTGAAAATGAGCACGGAAAAAATGTTCGAACGGTTTAGTAAAGAAGGCAACAGTGAGAACAGTTCAGGTCTTGGCTTGGCAATAGTAAAAAAAGTATGCGATACATGCCGGTACAAAATCGCCTACAATTTTCAGGATGGGGTTCATTCTTTTTCTGTGACTTTTTAATCTTCCACTAATCACAAAATCCAATTTATATCCAGAATTATTAAGGAATTTTGAGGTATACGATCAAGGCATGAAAAAATTGAGTATTCTGATTCTGTTACTATCAACTTCGATTCTTTCCTTCTCCCAGATTAAGAATGTTACCCTGTCAGGTGTTCTGAAGGACAAAGCATCGAAGAGTAATTTATCCTATGTGAATGTTGTCTTGAAGCTTGAACGAGACAGTTCATTTGTGTCAGGAACCGTGACAGACGATGAAGGTCGTTATACCTTGAGCAATGTAAAGCCTGATAACTACATCCTGGAAACTTCTTTTGTTGGCTATCGCACACATAAAACTTCCGTAGTGGTTGGTAGGTTAAGTGAGTTTCTTGACCTGGGGATAATGGAGCTTGAAGAAGACGTTACTTCTCTTAATGAGATTATTGTCACAGGCACGCAGGATGCCATTGCTGAAACCCTTGATAAGAAAACCTTTTCGGTAGCAGACAATGTCAACCAAAGTGGTGGTTCACTCATGCAAGTCATGCAAAATCTTCCTGGGATTACCGTAAGCGATGATGGAAAGGTGCGATTGAGGGGAAGCGATAAAGTAGTTGTGCTTATCGATGGAAAGCAGACTGCCTTAACTGGCTTTGGCAATCAGCGTGCATTGGATAATATTCCTGCTTCAGCAATTGAACGAATCGAGGTCATTAACAATCCCTCAGCAAAGTACGATGCCAATGGTAATGCTGGCATTATTAACATTATTTATAAGAAAGAGGTACAGGAAGGGTTTAATGGAAGGGTGGGCATGGCGGCAGGCTTGGGAGCCTTGTGGGTGAAACAAGAAAGCTATCCCACAATACGCCCTCAGTATCAGGCAACACCTAAACTAAATCCATCCATTTCTATTAACTACAGGAAGAAAAAATTTAATCTGTTTCTACAGGTTGATGACCTCTACACAAAAACACTAAATAAGAATGAGTTTGTCGATAGGTACTATGACAATGGGGACACCATCCGTCAACAAACGGTAAGAAACAGGACTACTAATATCGTAACAGGAAAAGGTGGATTCGACTGGTACATCAACGACAACAATACCATAACGGTGTCAGGATTATTCAGCAGTGAAAAAATTCTTGATGAAGGAGACGAGCCTTTTTTTAATGCTGATTTATCCGAGCGACTACGTCTCTGGAGCTTTCTGGAAGATGAATTAAAAACGACCGTGACAGAAATGGCAACATGGCAGCACAAATTCAAACAGCCAGGGCGACTATTGAACGTAGGCTTTAATTATACCTTTCACAGGGAAGATGAAAAATATTTTTTTACGAATGTCATGCCCACCTACACCGGACAGGATTCATTCAAACTGATTTCGGATGAGCATGTGGGTGATTTCAATATTGATTATGTCCATCCGCTTAAGTATGGAAGGTTTGAGACCGGAATTAAATTCAGGAACCGGTACATCCCCACCAACATGCTTTTTATTCCTGGCCTCAATTCTCCATTGGACGTTGATGCTGGAGGCTGGGCGAACTACAGCGAAGTTATTCCGGCTGTTTACGGTAGTTACTTATTTGAAAACAAAAACTTCGAGGTGGAAGCGGGTCTTCGGGTTGAGTATGTAGAAATATATTATGAAGTTAATCCTGATCACAATACTTATAAGAGTGATGGTTATAATTATACACAACCCTTTCCCAATCTTCGTCTGGCCTATAAGATGAACGACAACAATACGCTTTCAGTATTTTATAATCGCAGAGTCGACAGGCCGAATGAGGTAGATATACGCATCTTTCCTAAGTATGATGATGCCGAAATTATTAAGGTCGGAAACCCTGGTCTTCGTCCACAATTTACAAACTCGTTCGAACTTGGCTACAAGGCAAATTGGAGTGATGGGTATCTATATTCCGCGTTGTACCATAAGCGGATGGAAGCAACCATTACGCGCATTGGCAGTATTGAACCCGGTAGCACCCTGATCTATAATATTTTTCAAAATGCCGGACTTAGTTACTCTTCCGGAATTGAAGTTATATTCTCTCAGAATGCAGGCAAGTGGGCAACTTTAAGTCTTAACCTTAATGGATACCAGAATATTATAGAACCTTTCAGTGTAGTCAATCTATATCCACAAGAAAATACCTTCTCAGCAGCCAGACAGGAGATACTTTCAGGAAGCATCAAGTTCAACGGTCTCTTTCATTTACCAGCTAAATACGATGTGCAGTTAACCAGTGTGTATATGGCACCCGATGTTGTGCCACAAGGAAAAACCTATTCCCGTTTCTATATTGATCTTGGTATTAAAAAATCGTTGCAAAAAGGAAAGGGTGAAGTGTTCCTGAATGCAACTGACATCGCAAACACCTTGCGCATTAAGAGAGAAGTGAATGGTTCTGGCTTTAATTATGTAAGCACTGATTATTACGAAACGCAAGTTATTCGACTCGGGTATACATATAAGTTTTAGTCATGTAACTATTAAAACAATCACGTCATGCAAACCTGGATTATCTACGCCATCATCTCCATGATTTTTGCCGGACTAACCTCTGTTCTGGCGAAATACGGTCTTCAAAATATCAGTGCAGACTTTGGTCTTGGTATTAGAACGACAGTCATTTTTGTAATCATTACTGCCGTTAATTTGGTTGGAGCTAAATACAAGGAATTTGCTAACCTGACTACTTTACAAGTAACACTTCTTATTGCATCGGGTATAACCACAACCTTGAGTTGGATTTTTTACTATAGAGCCATGAAGGATGGATTGGTATCGTATGTTGCTGCAATAGATAAGGCAAGCATTATCATAACACTACTACTTTCTTTCTTCTTATTGAAAGAGCCTATGACTCCCAAGATCATCGTTGGCGCCAGTTTGATTTTTATGGGTATGATTGTTTTAATCTGGAAATAAATTTCTATAAAACTTCAAAATCCAAAGTTGCTCCAGAATGCTATCGTTAGTTTCATTATACAAAATCAAATAAGTATGAAAACAATAATAGTAGCCCTCGCAATGATGCTTGCAATCACCCAGGGTAACGCACAAAAAATCAGTACTAAGGATGTTCCAGTCAATGTCAAAACCAGTCTGGAAAAAAACTATGCAGTCAAGGATGTAGACTGGAGCAAAGAAGGAGCAAATTATGAAGCCAGTTTTGAACAAAATGGAACGGAGATTTCAGTTGTGTTGGATGGTATCGGTTCTATTTTAGAGACTGAACGTGAAATCAAGAAAAGTGAACTTCCATCCGCGATTCATGATCTTTTGAAAAAGGACTATGCCGCGTTTGAAATTGAGGAGACCGCAAAAATTGAATCGAAAGGAGAAATAACTTACGAGGTTGAAGTAGAAAAGGGAAAACAAACTTTTGATCTCATTTTCGATGTCAATGGAAAATTGCTCAAAAAGCTTTCAAAGGAAGATGAGGAAAAAGAATAATTCAAAGTGAGTTTCCTTCCGTTCTCCAGAATCTCTCCAAAATGTCCTCGTAAACTTGAATCAGAAACATATAATCCGACAGGCTTGGATAAAGAGTTTACAGGGAGGTAAGAGGCCAGTCGTTATAGCCAGCAGGATTATCATATTCTGCTGGCTTTTTAGTAGAAATTTTGATTTATGAAATATCTGAACCCAGGCCTCCTGGTAATCCTTCTTTTAATCGGAAATTTATCTGCCACTGCACAATTTAACGATAAACGCAATCCAGAAAAATCGCTATTGTTTCAGAGTGCTACTTCTACAAAGCCTCCATTTTTTAAATCAAGAGGCTTTCAAAAAGCGATAGCAGTTCCCCTTTTGTTTACCGCAGCAGGTTTATACTCGTTAACCGATAACGATTTGCTAAATAAGTATGCCGTTCAAGAAGAGAGACAGGAATGGATGCCCAAGTTTCATCACCATGCTGATGATTACCTTCAGTATGCGCCTATTGTTGCTGTTTATGGTTTAAATGCTTTGGGAATAAAAGGGAAGAATGATTTTGGAAACCGAACCGCTCTTTTGATCAAGTCAGAATTATTGGTTGGAGTGCTTACCTACTCGTTGAAGAAAATTACAGCGGTTCCTCGTCCAGACACAGGTCAACCAACATCTTTTCCATCAGGGCATACTGCTCAGGCTTTTGCAGCAGCAACGTTCATGGCTAAAGAGTATGGCAATAAGAGCATCTGGTATAGTATAGGAGCATATACAGTGGCAACCGGTATTGGTGCCATGCGTGTGATGAATAATCGACATTGGGTGTCGGATGTATTAGTGGGTGCGGGTATTGGAATATTCTCAACAAATATTGTTTACCTCACCCATCAATATAAATGGGGCAAGAAGAAACGCGCAGGGCAGACCATGATTGTTCCTTCTTATGACGGCCAGACTGGAATGGTGAATGTCGTTCATAGATTTAGATGAAGAGGAATAAGATTGTTTTAAAATTTGAGCAATGCCTACGGCCCGGGCTATTCGCTACAAGTCCGGCCTCACTCCTGCCACGCGCTTCGTGCTTTTCGCTTCTATCCCTATTGCATTTCCAACGCAGCAGCAACACACATTGTGCAGGCCACACATGCAAACGCAAGAACCAAAGCCTACCCAAAGAGTGTCGCTGCCCCAGCCCGTTATGAATGATGAAGATTGATTTATTGAAAGCCAACGCTAAAAAACTTTCCATGAAGATTGAGTAAGCCCGGATGCCTAAGCTATATTAACATAACGCCTGAACATTATATAACTTTTGCCGAGCTAAGTTCCTGACGCACAGTTCTATAATTGGCCGTTATGCTAAATAGCCACTCAAGGCCGCGCTCTCCGGGCTCAGCACTTTACGTCCTTGAGTGTCCATGTAGCGATGAAGTTTGAGTAAGAAAGTTTTTTGCCAACGCGCATTAGTACAGCCACGCGCCAGGCATCAGTAACGCAAGCCGCGCAAATGCCTGGCTCAAGCCAAAGCTCACGTTACACATGCTTGTTCCAACGCTTCAAGTGTTGATTTAAAGTTGATTAATCAAAATTGGAATTGAATTGAAATACAGCTCACAGTATTAGTTAGTTAACTCTCTGAACGCTTACCAGAATTTCAGTGGTGTTCGCACCTTGTTTTTCTTTTGTACTTTTTGCCTTGATGCAAAAAGAACGAAAAAAATCAAGGCCCAAAGATGCTTCCTCTCTCCTGCCACCGCACCCCCGCCTTTGGGCCGGGCCAGCGCACTTATGGGTTAATTCCTTCAAAATATCTTATATTTCGAAGTCCTAAATTGGAATGGAAAATGAATTTTGAACTTAAAATAAGGAATATAGTGTTAGTTGGTGCCTTTGATATCTTCGGATTCGATAGGTACTTTTTTATTAAAAATGGTATTGTGACCGATGAACAAATTACCGACAAATCCGTGTTTTTACCTCAATTGGTACAATTGGTTACCCCTACTGTTCAGTTAATAATTAATCCAGCGCAGTTTATCATTAATTCAATTAAAACAGATGATAAGGGAGATGAGGTTGCCCAAATGCTATTGAAGATTTTAAGTTTAACAAAAAACTATATGTTGAGCGGGTCAGGTATTAACTTCAATTGGTTCGTTGAGGGTGAAAGTGAGCAATCTCTAGCACAGTTTTCCAGATCATTGTGTTTTAATAATAGCAACGCGATCCAGAAATCATTTTTCGATGAAAAAGATGCTACATTCGGTTTTTACTCAAGCAAAGACGCGCTGAATTGCCGGTTAAAACTAGATGTTAAACCAATTCGTTATAAGACTAATGAAATGACAGATGAAAAGTCAGTTTTGCAATTCGAATTCAACTTTCATCGAGATTACCGAGACCCAGAAACTGATAAGAAACATTTAGAAACAATACTTAAGGATTACAATAAATACAGGGATGAATCTGAAAAGATTATGTCTTTGATAAAAAAATAAATGGCCATGAACTTAACAGCAAATATCGCTGATCAAATTATTGAACCTAACACCTCAAATATTGAAGGTGATAAGTTGAAGTCTTTTGTATTGGCGTCTGGCTCAATAAATTCTAGACGAAGGCAACGATTTACTTTCTTGACTGACATTACTACCGGGCTAAGAACAGGGTCATGTGACTTGGACATGGAAGTAGTATCTCCATCTCAACACGACTTAAAAAATGATTTAGTCCTTCATTGGAATAGAAATTTGATGAAGAGCCGTTTTACAACTAAGGCTCAGGAGGAATTTTGGGTTTCATCTAACAATGCAGTGGTTAAACTCATTTCTGCAAATACTAAAGCATTCTGTACAATTCTAATTGACTCTAAAGAGCCAGTTTCAAGAAATTTTGTTGTGTTAGATCAGTTGAATTTCAAAAGCACTGATGTTGGTTCAAGCGTAGAAATATTCTTAAGTAAGGTTCAAAAGCTGGATCAAGAATTGAGAAAACAGGAAGCTATAAAGCAAGCACATAAATTAGTAGATGCTTTACTTGGACTTAAGTCATTTGAATTGCTGAATGAAATACTTGATCATGTCTCAAAATCTAAAATGACTTTACCTGTTTTAGTTGCATTTCTAGCATCTACAAAGAGATTTAAAGGAGAACTGCCCAACAGATCACAACTATTTAACTCGGCAGAAAATTTGGCAATGGTGGAGATAGGAGCTGAAAAGCTTAGTAGATCAATATTTTCAAACCTCAAGTAAAATTTAAAAATTAAATGAGGCTAGAAGAAGTTAAAAGTCTAAACCATAGCGATGACTTTATTTTTGGGGTTGCAATTGGTCGGGATGGAAACTTCAACCATTGCTCAATACTGTATAAATGGGGCGATGAGATAAGAACTATCGATTTCTATAATCAGATAATCAGGAGACAAATTACGATAGGCGATCTTGGACACTGGGATTATCTATATGTAAAGTACGATAGAGATTACATCATTGATCCAATTGCAGAACAAATACCTTCGTTATGTGAGCTGATTAAAGAGAAGAATAGTAAAATAACTTTTGGTATTAGATTCACTGAGACAAGATTCAATCAGGAGGGTGAATTAATCTTAGCAAATGGTGACTTCGGATTAACTTGTGCCACATTTGTATTAGCGCTGCTAGATGGCGGTGGAATAACCTTGATTGATTTACCAGATTGGCAACAAAGAAGGGAAGATGAGGCTTGGCAAAAAAAGATCCTCAATTATTATGAAGTGGAAATGCCCGGTACTTATGATGACAGTCTCTTAGAACACTATAAAACTAATATTGGCTGTTTCAGGTATAGACCTGAAGAGGTCGCAGCGGCAAGCAGTTCTACTAATCTTCCAACCAATTTTATCTACTGCGAAGAATATGGCCGAAGAATAAATGAAGCGCTGGACTACGGCTTGGAATCCTACAAAGGTGCCTACCTTTAGCATCGCCACCCATTGTCAAGCCGCACTCCCCCACCTTTAAGCCAAGCTTGCCAAAGAGTGTCGCTGCCCCAGCCTGGTATGAACGATTAAGATTGAGTTATTGAAAGTCAACGCTAAAAAAACTTTCTATTACTATTGAGTTAGGCCCGGAGCCTAAGCTATGTTAACATAACGCCTGAACATTATATAACTTTTATTGAATTTTGCTTCTGAAGTGGATAAGCCCAAACTGGCGCCCATACGCGCTGCCAACATGTGAGTTGACAAAGGCTATCTATCAACGACCTTATTAGTTACTTTTTTTAGTCAGGCGGATTCTTACCTTAAAACCCAACGCTTATGAAACACTTAGGCGTGCTCATCCTGCTAATGGTTTCCTGGTTTAGCTATGGCCAGCAAACCGAATTTCCCGTGTATGGCAACGGACTGATCTACAGCGAAGCCAGTATGAAAAAACTAGGCACAATTGTCGATTCACTCAATCTCAGATTCCGCGCCTGCGATCTCACCCATCCCTACTATTCCATTGCGCAAGGGATGGCAACCCAAGTAAAGGTGCGCAACAAAGAGGCCTTGAAACTCATCGAAAGCGGAGTTTCATTGGAAGCCTATCAGCAACGTTATCCCGGTAGTATCGAAGCAAAAATCTGGATCACCAAATCACGCTACCGTAATTATGAACATAAACCTTGTATCGAATACACCGGATTGCCCTATGGATGGAACAATGAACCCTCTATCTCATTAAAAGATACGCGCCAGCACGATAAAACTACAGGCTGGATTGTTAGCCGAGATCACAAGATGGCCTTCTACCTGCATGGCCTGACGCAGACCGTCATACCACATGCCTATGCGCGATTGGTGCAATATGTGGATTGCATGATCGATACTACGGCCTCCATTTTTCTGGCCACAGCCAAGGGCCAAACATATCCACGCACAGCAGCCGGCACCAAGGCGGATGAGTTTGTGAAATGGGCCCGTGACTATGCCAAAGAGCCCCCCTTCCCGGATTTTGAAAAACTGAATGAACAGGAGTCTGACACGGTCTATGAAAAATACCGGAAGCAACATGACACATGGGACAGCCTGCGCCTGCTGCACCTTGATGAGCAAATGAACCGGAATGCCTATTGGAATAATCTGCTGGCCGAAGCGGCCGATGAAAGTAGCTCCACCGGTAACAGCAGTGCGGAGTTTGAATTTTATGTAGCCCGCTATTTATCGAAGGAACTTGCTTTGCAACTCAAACGCAGTCACCGGGTAATTGGAGGATGCAGCCAAGACCAAAGTCCTCGCTATCATGCTATGGAGATTTGTCAGTTGGCCGCGGAAACCACGAAGTGGGATATTTTTCTTCGCTCCCACCTCGACATCATGAACGATCGGTTTGAACGGGTGAGTGATGGCAGCTATGCATGGGCTGGTAGGAGAACCTATTTGAAGGAACTTGAGGCGCTGGATATACCAGCTGTTGACTTGCTGATTGGTACCTGTCTTCGGGTAGACAACGTCAGTGAACTACACTACTGGGGTGCTATTGGCCGTGTGGGCAGGGCCCTGGCTGATGCCGAAGACAAAGCCACCTTAGAGCAACGCCTGCTAACGATGGTGAAAGACGAAACTCTGGATCCGTACAACAGGCTGCTGTTTGCTTATCTGGTCAATAATTATGCGCAAAACCTGGATGACAAGCCCCAGGCTACCGCCTGTTTAAACCAACTTGATCAGGCTGTGAACAGTTTTCCTGATTTTGTGAAAGTGGTATGGAACAAGGAATGAGTTGTGGGCTTTTTCTTTTGTACAGGCAATAGGTCTTCAGCATTTAAGTAACCATGTTCGTCCTTTGTGAGGATCAAAAACGATATAATAGGTCGCTATTCAACGTAGCTGGTCAAGCGACCAACAACAACTTATGGTCGCCTAGTTGTGAAGGGAGAGACTAAATAATTAACATAGCCGTCCGACTTGTATTAGCTGGGCGGGCTATGTTAACCAATTTATCACTATCAAAAGGCATCGGGATAATCAAAAAGAAAGCCCGGCAAAGCTGTTTTCACCGTGCTGATGGCCAAACGGACTAATTATTTATTATAATCCTCTACCATTTTGGTGAACGCCTCTAGCGTATTGAGTTGGAAGCTGGATTCAAAGACAGGTCCTTTTACAAAAAGATCTCTAAAACCATATTTGTTTTTGGCGTAAGACGTTAACACGGTTTTATTATCGCCAAAAAGAGACTTTAAATTGATGGAAGACATATTCTTCGCCTCCTCCCCTTTTTTCTGGGAAAGAATCTCAAAGTTGTTTTCCTGCCATTTGACATAATCAGCATCATTAACTTTCAACCTGTCTGGTAAGAAAGGACTAACGATACCCTGGGTGTGGTGATACTTTTTAAAAACCGTAATTTTTCCTTCTGTAGCAACTTCCAACATCAGTTTATTAGGAATCTGATCTTGTTTTCTTTTCGCAAAGAGGTTGGCATATCGTGCCTGCTTGAATTTTTTACCATTTTCAAGTGTGAAACTTTGCAAGTCTTTGGCATCATACACAACAACGGCTTTATCTACATTTTCCCCGGCAGTGAAAGCTGTATAAGCTTTCTCGTCAATCAGGTTAACCCTTTTTTGAAATTCCTGAGGATTCATCATATCAATAAATATATATCCATTAATGTTATCTCCATTTTCAAGCGTCACCGTACCTTTTTCATATTTCCCCACCGAACTGGGAGTCCGTAATTGCGCAATGACATTGTTACATGTGAAGCTTAATAGGACGAGCAGCGCAGCTGCTGTAGTTGAATGAGTTATTGATTTTGTCATGGTTTTCATTTCTCTGAATTTGTTTAGTTAGAAATGTAAGTTTAATTTCCTTAAAATTCAATATTGGCGACTGCGGTTATGTCACTATTTTCAGGAGAGCGTGCATAAAATCGAAATCCCCGAGTTCATGTTGGCCGCCCGACCAATAGGCTATAAGTCTTCAGGGTGTAAGTAACCAGGTTCATCCTCTGAGAGGATCAAAAGCATCGCAATAAGTAGCTGACGTTGTTGGTTAGGCGACCAATAACAACTTCAGGTGCCTCGTTTTGAAGGGAGAGATTGTGTTATTTAAAGTCTATAACCTTTTCCTCTTTTTTGAAGATGAATGATAAGCGCCTGGCGCATATGAAATATAAACGATTACTGTCACCCAATTTGATAATCCTGGATGTTTACATTTTAGCAGCAGTTACTTCAGGAATTATAACCAGATAGTCATAACCTTGTAAAATTCTTTTTAAGTAGATATCATCTATTTTTAACTCACCTCTGCGAAGTGAACGGTGTAGCTTTGTTAAATCAAAGCAAGTCCATTCCTTAGCTGTCTGATCAAAGAAAATTTTTAGTCCTTCCAATTCACCATATGCTCTTAACCCAGCAGGGCCTTCATAAAGTTTAGTAGCGGGCTTATCTTTGAAAGGCGATCCCTGCCAGCCTTCTTTTCCTACAACCATTATATGCAATGATCTTTCATACCGACTATCGGCTATAGTATGAACAATATTGCCGATATCATACCCACCAAGAATTCCTTCACCTTTGGTCATATGATTCGACCCGAATTTATACAAGGTCTTTTGCTCCGTTACTGAAGGATAATAATATCTATAGAAAATATTTTTCATTAACTGTAGCCTAAGCCAATGGTTTCCTTCGCTATAGATTCTTTTGCTAAGTTTGAGATCTTGCAATTGTTGCCTTTCCATCGTGCTAATGGGTAATCGTAAAAGCTTGTTCAGTGTAGAGTCAAAACCGGGGGTAAGCATAAAAAATGGTTTCGATTGATCTTTTATGTATTCTTCCAGATGTGCTGCGGATTTTACGTCTATCTGATTGTATAGATCAATTGCTTCTTTGCTTTTAGTTATTTGCTTTAATGAGTTGCATACCAACCGATCTGCCATCAGAATGATTTGTTCAGTACCTCCCACACGGGCGCCCGACTTCACCATCTTTTTAAGCAACTCCATTTCTGGTTTTAGTGCATAAAACGAAAAAGTAGATTGCCATTGCTTATTGAAGTTATCAAAATCAATTTCGGATAACGAGGTAATTTTCTTGGAAAGTATATCAGCGGAGAATGGATCGATTTCAATTATGAAATTTTTGAATGCCTTATTTTGGGCAATAGCTGAGACAAAAAATGGAATTTCATTTAGAAAATGGTCCTCTCCAATAAGTACTTGATTGCTGGCATTAACTGCAGAATCAATCACTGTCCATCCCTTACCCTTAAATGTGTCCTTGAAGGGTGAGAACGTGTGCTTACCAGAATTAATAAGTTGTAAAAGAAGTGTATCCTGACCTACTGCAGTAATACTGCCAAGCAAGAGCAATTTTATTATAAGAATGCGCATAAAGTTTTTGTTCTGATTATATAGTTATTGGGAGATTGGGATTTCAGTTATTCGTCACAAAAATGATTGAGGTAACAGTTCTTATATTCACAGCCTTAACTGTATTCAAACAAGCCAGGTTTTTGTCGATGGAAGAGAAAGGAATTATACAGGAACAAGCACAAAAGCATTATTTTACAAGTGTCCATTTATATTTGAACTTACTACTAAATTAAAAACCAACAGTAACGTTTCACAGTGCTGAATTTATTTATTCAACAGAAGCTATGACTGCTTCAACCAAGAGACGGTTTCTGTCAACAAAATGATGAGTCTAGTTGAATGCAATAGGTTTTAATTGCTTGTTTTAAATAAGTCATTTGGTTGCGTAAGGCATTTTAGATGACGGGCTTCATATCTATAATCGGTGTACCGTCTAACAGTTCAAGTTGCGATACATGAATGTAACAACCATCCACGGCAATTACTTTTGCAACATGCATGCCGATTGGGTTGGGTCTGTGAGGTGAACGTGTTGAAAAAACACCCGTCATGTTTGCACGCTCATCGTTGCGGGGTTTTGTTTTCAAAACGGTTCTGTCCGCCTGGTGCAGCCACGAAAAGATAATCAATTGGGATCCTTGTTTAATATCTGAAATACCTTCTTTGAAATTCTCATAGATCTCTATTATCGCTTTAGGCGCATTTTCATTTTCCTGCAAAGGACAATCTTTCAGGTTTGTAAATGAGGAGCGAACGATACCGATATATTTTATTCTCTCATCCATTACTTACACGTACTTGTCTGCAATCCCTTGAAATTCGATTTTTACACAATCTCCTGTTTCGGCTGAAGCTTTCCCAACGGGTAGTTCAATACTCGAGAATAAACTTCGACAGGTTTTGGAGTGCATCCAGCCCCAGCTTTTTGCGCAGTCGGTAGCGTGCCACCTCTACGCCACGCAAGGAGATGCTCATCAGGTTGGCGATTTCCTTTGTATCCATTTTAAGTCGGAGAAATGCACACAATTTCTGCTCTCCAGGTGTAAGGTCTTTGAATTCGGCCGTCAGCCGTGATAGAAAATCGCCATGCACCTTATCAAAATGATGCTCGAACTGTTTCCAATCTTCCTGCACTTTCAGGGTAGTATCAATTTCTTTAATGATTCGCTCCAGGGCACGCTGCTTATCTTCTACTTTGTCCGTCACCTTGGCTTGTCGTATCTCTTCTTTGATGTTCTCCATAAACTCATTCTTCACCACGAGGTTCATGGTAGAAGCCGCCAGGAGATTATTTACATGACGCAATTCACTTTTTATCTGTTCTTCTTTTAGCTCTTGCAGTTCATTTTGCTTTTGGGCCAACTCCTTTTGCCTGACCTGTTCAAGCCTTGATTGCTTTCTTCTATAGTACTGGCGCTGTAGTCGGTATATCTGAAACAAAATGGAAGCACCCAACACTGCATAAAGTATCCGGGCCAGGAGACTCTTAAAAAATGGCGGTGTTACAACCATTACCAATGGCTTGCTGGTTACAACTTCTCCGCGTGAATCAAAGGTCTGAAATTGGAACTCATACGATCCCGCTTTCAGATTGGTATACTCCTTTAAACTTGCATTGGTCCACGCACCAAAGCCTTTATCAAGGCCACTCAGGTAGTACCTGAATTGTTGATTGTTTACATCTTTAAACTTAAAAGACTCTACGACAAACTGTAACACGCGCGCACTCTCGCTGATACGAATCGGATCAATCACTCCCGTTCTTGCCTGAAACGGCATGCGGGAATACAAGACGCTATCTTCGGCCACACTGTACACGCGGCTTACCAAAGGTTCATTCATAACCGAAACCCTGTTTTCCTGATCGGGGTTATAGTAAATGAAACCTTCATTGGCATTGAACAGAATACCATTTCTCACATTATAAGAGACATGTAGCAAGTCATTGTTGAAAAACTGACGCAACTGAAACAAAGACGATGGTACATACACATAATTGCCAGGGCTCACTTGCTTGAAAAGCCCCACCAGGTTTTCGGAATAAACATAGACATTCTTCTGCTTGTCTTGCACCAGTTGATAAACCCAGTTCTTTCCTATCGTACGGGAAAATACTTCTTCTTCTTTTATCGTATCGGTGGTTTGGTCTAATTTAAAAATTCCTTTTGCCGTGCTAATGTAGAGTTCATCATCGATACGACTTAAAAAAATATATTGCTGTATCGGCAGCTCGTGCGACTCAGAAATTTTCCTCACCACTACTTCGCGCAATGAGTCTGTTAAGGTAAGCTGATATAGTCCTTTGTAATATTGACCAACCCAAATCCTCCCCTTTCGGTCTTCTTCGAAGAAGCGGCTTGTTTCATTGAACCCTTTTATCCTCTGAACATCCTGAAGCTGGCCGCTGGCATTAATCCGAAAGAGATGAAGGCCTGTGTACGTACCACCAATGGCATAGGTGGGGTTGGTACTTAATTGCTTCACTTGCCAAAGTCCTTCACTTCGTGAAATGCGGGTGGCTCTTCCATCTTGCAGCATAAACAAACCCGTGTGATGCCCGGCATATAATTTTTTATTGATAAGTTGTAGTCCATAGGCCGGGCCTTCAGTTCCGGTTATAAACGAACTCGTTGATGCATCTACCGGCAAAAAATAAATTCCGTTTGAAGTGGTGTAGTAAGTGCCTTCATTTGTTTCGAAGGCTTCATAGCCACTCCCCTGCAGGTTTACATTTTGATTTACGAGGCGCAGCGGAGAATTGATATCGATGACGGCAATCCCATTCTGCATACCTACCCACAGGTTGCCGCTCTTATCTTGTAAAACACGCAAGCACGCATTTGATATTAATCCTTCTGCGGTGGTAATATTTTCTAATTGATTGGTCTGTGTATCATAGATAAACAACCCGGCCCGTTGCGTAGAAATAACCAGTCGGCTATCCGATATCTGTGTAACATGATTGACATATTTGCCAGCGAGCGATTGCGCTAGTTCGGGAAACATGTCGGTAGCACCAAATGAATCAAAGAATTCAATTTTCCCTGAATTATAAAAAAACACATGGCCCATACCACTTCGGATTGCACCAGCTACCACCTGGTTTACATGGCCATTTCTATTAAGGGGAATAAGTTTGGTTCCTTCAATTTCAAACAAAGCACCTGACGGTGATTGCGTAAATAATTTGCTACCGGCCAGAAAAGATCGGTTGAATCCACCGGGATGCCTGATCACCGACACCTGATCGCCATCGTATCGATAAATTCCCTGGAACGTACAGAAAAACACATGGGAGTTGAATATGAAAACATCCCATACTTCATCAAAGTCGCGCAGCGCCAACGGAATTTTATCAAGTAATGAAACATAGTGCCAGTCGCCTTCAAAAAAACCAAAATCTCCTTGCGATCCTACATAGAGCCGATTCGTCACCTCATCAAAGGCAAGTGAGCGTTGTTTCTTTCCTGTATTTAAAGCATGCGTCTGCCATTGATTACCATTGAATGACAATACACCGAGGTTGTTGGCTACAAATAGTGTGAGATCCCTGTTCTGGGCAAAATCAATATTCTGAATACCCGCTCCATATTCAGCAGGGGCAAAATTCTTGATGGGGTATTTACCTGGAGTAGCTTGAACCAAAGACAAGGGCAGCCAGGCGAGCGTGAGCAGCAGATTCCTTACTACAATTATTGATCTGGGCATAAAAATCTCTTGAAGGGCCTGTGTGCAGGCTGTGTACAACAAATGTATCCATTAAATCCGCCTCAAAAACAGCCCTGTGAGTTTTTGTAGTAGTGGGGAAACAGAATTGACGTAGTCTGAAATTTCACAAAACTGTGATAAGAGAGGAAATTTCAACCGTTTTCTAAACAAATCGATCAACAATCGGTTTCGAAGTAGTTCTAAAACATCTGATAGAGGTCTTTAATAATGAATCAAATAAGAGTATGAAGCATTTCTACGCAGTCATCGCCCACCTTTTGATAGCCGCCAGTGTGTATGCACAACAGGCGCCAGTTGTGGTGATACAAGATATCACCGGAATGAAGTTGCAGGTAAATGGTAAGGATTTTATCGTCAATGGCATGAACTGGGATTACTTTCCAGTGGGGACCAATTTCTCTTATAGTCTTTGGAAGCAATCAGATGACATCATTATGGCAGCGCTTGACGGGGAGATGTCGCTGTTAAAAAATATGGGTGTCAATACAATTCGGCAATACACCGGTGTGCCGGCCAAATGGATCCAATACATCTATGAGAAGTATGGCATCTACACGATGCTTAACCATTCTTTTGGAAGATATGGGCTAACCTTAAGTGGCGCCTGGGTAGCCAATACAGAATATTCCGATCCTCGTGTTAAAAAATTATTGATGGCAGAGGTAAGTGAAATGGTAGAGAGTTATAAAAACACTCCCGGCCTCCTACTCTATCTGCTTGGCAATGAAAACAACTATGGTTTGTTCTGGGATGGCGCTGAAACAGAAAACATTCCTGTCGAAGAAAGAAAATCGACAGCGCGGGCAGCGTCACTATATAAACTGTTCAATGAGGCAACAGTAGCGATGAAGAGTTTGGATAAAACACATCCCGTTGCCATTTGCAATGGTGATCTTCTCTTTCTGGATATCGTCAAAGAAGAATGTAAAGACATTGACATTTTTGGCGTCAACATGTATCGTGGAATTTCGTTTGGTGATGCTTTTCAGCGTGTACGCGATGAATTGAACAAGCCCATTCTCTTTACCGAGTTTGGCGTAGATGCTTTTAACACAATAGAGAATGCTGAAGACCAACAGTCGCAGGCTTACTACATGGTTGGTAACTGGAAAGAGATCTATCAGAATGCTGCAGGGCTGGGCAAAGTTGGAAATTCATTGGGAGGTTTCACATTTCAATTTAGTGATGGTTGGTGGAAATTCGGGCAAACGAAAAATCTAAGTATACATGACAACAATGCCTCCTGGTCCAACGGTGGTTACGACCGTGATTTTGTAAAAGGAGAAAATAACATGAATGAAGAGTGGTTTGGAATATGTGCCAAAGGCCAAACTTCACCTCGCGGGCTATATACGCTATATCCAAGGGCGAGTTATTACGCGCTCAAAGAAGCGCATGGATTAAATCCTTATGCTGAAGGGATATCGCAAGAAGGCATTGATCAGCATTTTGGAAAGATCGAATTAATGGACGCAGTAATTAAGGCCCGTGGAGATAAGGCTGCGCTTATCGGAGAGAGTTCTGCAAAACTTGGAATCAGTGAGTTAAGAGCAGAGTTTTCAACTTTCTACACAGGTGGAAGTCTTATCACAACTCCCAAGCAGGCAGACCCAACTAAGGCGGTATATCCCAATCAATTAGGGTTTGACCACATGGAATCCTTTTTTGTGGGTGTAGAAGCAAATCCCGCTCCCAACGTACATGCCAATGTTTCTTTCAACATTTTGGGCAACGTACCCGGAAACCCTATCAATGAGATATTCTACGAAAACAGAGGCAGGCCATTGGATGTGCAGACGCCAACAGGTGTGACTGTTTTAAATTCTGTGAATCGGGTCCAAGTCTATAGAGGTGACTATTCCTGGAATCATAAACTGTTTGACTTGCAGGGCTTCTATAGAACAGGTCACTACCACTGGGGCTATGAAGGTGATTTTTTTGGTTTGTATCCTGAAGCGAACTATGGACCCAATATCGACATCTATAATGGACTCGCACCTCAGGGTGTAGAGATCTCCGGTAAAAAATTCTTAAACGGTTTTAAGGCAGCCTACGGTCGTGAACTTTGGTGGGGAGCCAACCCGGCACTCTTATTAAAGTATACAAGAGAGATAGGGAAGTTTGATCTGGCAGGAATTTATCACGAAGACCTTGATGACCCCGGGGTTGCTATCAGCTCCATCGCGGTGCCACAACCAAGGACACGAAGGATAACTTTTCAGGCATCTACAAAACTGTTTGATAAACTAAAAATAGAAGCAGGTGGAATCTGGGGAGGTCAGCCACTTGTAGATAGAGAGTTCCAATTTGTAGCGGGTCAGGAAGGTAATTATCAAGTGTATGTAGATAAGGTACAAGCTTCCGATACCTGGGGTGGTAAAGTAAAACTTACCTATAGCAGTGGAAGAATAAATTGGTATGCACAGGGTGCCAGCATGGGCTTGGTTGCCAACGGTGGTGCCGACAATACAAAAACATTTACGGGATGGTCGTTGAAAGACAGTGGAAGTGGAAATAAGAATAACTTCCTATCAGGTTTCACTTACAACGTAGGTAAGTGGCAGATAGCTCCCAACTTTCTATGGCAGAAACCCTTAGTTGATCCTATTCCAGGCAATGTAGGTGGACCTGCCCGCCCAAGAAATATTCTGGATGATCCTTTTGTAGTTCGCTCCAACCGGGAGACCGTAGCAGGTGAACTCTTGTTAACTTTTGATCCTACTCCAGGCACCTGGATGTACGAGTGGGATAACGACAGGGCGGAAGATTCTAAAATGTCTTTCAGCGTAGGGATGGTATATCGTCACCTGCCTACTACGCAAGATGCAGCGGTTATTTTTCCTGGAACAGGGCGTGTGCCAGTAGCAGCTAGTGGAGCAGCACCAGCATTGGATTTATGGGAAGTCAATACACGCATTGTATCCAAGGTGAATCCGCAGCTTGGAGTAATCGCGAACTTATATGGAGGCAATGGTCAGGCGAATGGTTCTGATCCACGAACGATCAAGCGCCTCGGTGGTGATGTGCGTGTGATTTATAAGACGATGAAATTGTCCTCGCACATTAAGGTAAACGATTGGGGACCCTTTGACTACCATCGCGACTTTAACCTGACATTCCCATTGCAGCTAATGGCCGACATATCAACTTCTATCGGGAAGCAAGATTGGTTCATATTGCCAAGTACATCCATTGGATTGCGCTTTACCTGGCGTTCACTGAACGAGTATTCTCCGCGATACTCCCCTAACGTGGCACTGCCATTTGCTACCGCTCCAATTATAAGTCCCGTTGGCTTTCCCAATGGAGATGAATGGGAGATCAGAACGTATGTACACATCAATGTTGGGAAATAAACAGAGAGCAACATGAAAAAGACTACTACTTTAAGTTTAACCATAGCACTTCTAACCGCGGTCACTTCTATCATCATCTCCGGATGTCAGAGAAATATTTCAGGTGATGTTGAATTTGCAACCTTCCCTAAAAATCCGAATGTATTTATTGATGGCTTCAGTGGGGGCCTTCAGTACTTTCCTTTTGCGGGCTCAAAGCTGAACGCTTTTACTGTTGATACGGAAGTGCGGTATGCAGGCACTGCATCCATGCGGTTTGATGTGCCTAACGTTGGAGATCCAGGTGGAGCGTTTGCTGGCGCCATCTTTCCTGATACCGGTGGACGCAATCTCACTGAATTTGATGCCCTTACATTCTGGTGTAAAGCAACCCAAGCTGCTACGATCAATGAAATAGGATTCGGAAATGATTTTGGTGATAACAATTTCCTGACAACGATGCAGAATCTGAAAGTCAGTACAACCTGGACTAAGTACATCATTCCAATTCCAGATGCAAGTCAATTGGTTGCTGAGAAAGGATTGTTTTGGTATGCCGAAGGCCCGGAAAACAATAACGGCTATACATTTTGGATAGACGAGCTGAAGTTCGAACGGCTGGGCACGATAGCTCAGCCGAGGCCTGCAATCTTTCTGGGTCAGGATGAGACGATCGAGACCTTTACCGGAACAACGGTTACCATTCCAGGGCTTACGCAAACCCTTAACCTCGAGAGCGGGATCAATCAGACTGTATCTGCCTCTCCTTCCTATTTTACCTTTAGTTCTTCTAACGTAGATATAGCACGGGTAAGTGAAAAAGGAATAATCTCAATTGTTGGGTCAGGCACTGCTAAGATCACAGCCATCTTAGCGGGTGTAAGCGCTCAAGGATCTGTAACTATTAAATCGTTAGGTGCATTTATAGCTGCGCCCACTCCTACCCGTAGTCCGGCTAATGTGATTTCTGTTTTTAGCGATACCTATACCAACATACCGGTAGATTTTTACAATGGATTTTTTGCCCCTTTTCAAACTACGCTGGGCGGGGCTGACCTCGACATTAATGGTGATAAAATCATTAAGTACACACAACTCAATTTTGTGGCCACCGAATTTAAAAATCCTACCATCAATATTTCTCAAATGACTCACCTGCATGTTGATATACAAATTTCAGAGGTGGTTAATCCTGGAGATTATATAAAAGTTGAATTAGGTGACTTTGGTCCAAATGCTGCTTTTGGTGGCGGTGACGATTCCAGTGGACGCGTCACATTTGCAAGCACAGCATTGACCAGTAATAATTGGATTAGTCTGGATATACCCATTAGCAGTTTTACTGGATTGACCGGAAAAAATAACATGGCGCAAATATTCTTTATATCAGACGCTACGATTTCAAACCTCTTGGTAGATAACATGTATTTCTATAAGTAACAATTGAAGAACGATACCATGAATCAGCTAGATCAAATAAAATTGGAGACCCTGAGAAAAGTATGGCAACGCATTCTTGTTGTTACCCTACTTGCTGTCTCCCTAAGTTGTTCCGATGATGAACAAACCGTGACGGAGTTAAATCAACTCGTTATCCAAGACGAGTTCGACACAAAAGGCGCACCCAATAGCTCAATCTGGGGTTATAACATTGGCACGGGTGCCAATGGCTGGGGCAACAATGAATTGCAGTACTATACTGACCGCAGTGAAAATGTCACCGTTCAAAATGGATACTTACTTATTACAGCGCGGAAAGAATCATTTAAGGGGTCATCCTATACTTCTGCTCGATTGCTGACAAAGGGAAAATTGGAGCAGACCTATGGACGCTTTGAAGCCAGAATGCGACTGCCCTGGGGTCAGGGTATTTGGCCAGCGTTCTGGATGTTGGGTGCTGATATAGATACCAATCCATGGCCCGGAGCCGGTGAAATTGACATCATGGAATTCCGTGGTCAAAATCCCACCGTCATTCTTGGCAGCGTGCATGGCCCTGGCTATTCCGGAGGGCAATCCATTACAAAAAGTTATACCCTGAACAATGATCGATTTGATACTGGCTTTCATGTATTCGGCATTGAATGGGGCCCTCAGTACGTTAACTACTATGTAGATAATGTACTTTATAATCAGATAACCCCGGCCGATGTGCCTGGTGAGTGGGTATTCGACAAACCATTTTACATACTGATCAACCTTGCTGTAGGCGGATCATTCGTGGGTTCACCTAACAGCGAAACGGTCTTCCCTCAAACCATGTTGGTCGACTACGTGAGAGTTTATAAATAATAGTCTAAGTAAAAAACCAAAAACTATGAACACATTGTACAAGTTCGCAAAGCTGATCATGTTTGCCAGCATGGCGATTTTCGTGGCCGGATGCAAAGAAGAGGACGAGGAAGAAGGACTTCCTAAAGTGATAGCAGGGTTCACCTACTCCGTCAACGTAAATACGGGTACGGTTACTTTTATTAACACGTCAACCGATGCAACTAAGTATCTATGGAATTTTGGTAACGAGACAACATCTACCGAAATCAATCCCATTAAAACATTTGTTTCGGGAACGTATAACGTTAAATTGAAAGCCTCAAATGCTTCTGGTGCGTCCAACACCTTCGAGGATGTGCTTACCATTCAGATCACTTCAAAACCAGCGTTGCCGATCACGTTTGACATCAGCACGGTTAACTATACACCAACCGTCTTTCAAGGTGCTCAATTTGAAGTTGTGGAAAATCCGAGTGCTTCAGGAAGTAATAACAAGGCGTCAAAAGTAGGTGCTATAACCAACAGTGGTGTTGCTTTCGAGGGCCTGTTCTATGACCTGGGTGCAGCGATTGATTTAGCTACTAATAAGAGAATAAGAATGAACTTTAGATCAGAAGTTCCAGTCAGCGCGTTGCTCAAACTTGAAGGCACCACCCCCTCTATTGAAAAAACTGCAAATCATGGCGGTACAGGTTGGGAATCCATCACCTTTGACTTTAACTCTTCCAGCAAATATTCAAAGCTAACGCTGTTCGTAGATGGCCCTGGCACTACTGCCGGCACATTCTATTTTGATGATGTGGTTCAGGAGGCAATACCAGTACCACCGCTTACCTGTACGGAAGAAACGGTACAATCTATTAGCGCTGCAGATTTTAATTTGACATTTAAGACGGATCCATCATCCAGTATAATTTCCGATAACGCAGGCTTTGAATGGGTAAATAATCCTGATGAAGAGGATCTAAACAAATCATGCAAGGTTGGTAAGATAGCAAGGACAGCGGCTTCTCTTTTTGCTAATAACCAGATTAACCTGGCTGCCAAGTTGGATTTTACTGCCAACTCAGGATTTAAGATGAAGGTATATTCTGATGTGACAGGGTTTAAGGTTTTATTAAAATTAGAAGATCAGACTGATGAGAAAATCTTCGCAGAATTGGAATTACCTACAACTAAGACCAACGAATGGGAGGAATTAACATTCCCTTTTGCGAGCAGTCAAACGAACAAGTACGACAAGATTACTATCTTCTTTGACTTAAACACAAGCAGGGAAAAGACCTATTACTTTGATGATTTGAGATTATATCAGCCTAGCGGAACGAACGGATGCTCCGGTACTCTCGTGGCTGCACCAGCACTCCCTGTCGATTTCGAGGATTGCAAAACATTCCTTGCATCTGAGAACTTCGGAGCTAACCTCACTTCCGAGCTAATTGCCAATCCGTTTAAAACCGGAATCAACACTTCCAATTACGTACTTAAAGTCAACAAGCCCACTGGCTCTGAGTTTTTTGCAGGTATTCAAAATACATTTGCGAGCAATTTTAATCTGACGACAACAAATGTCTTTAAGGTTAAGGTTTATTCGACTAAGGCAAATGTGGAGTTTCGATTTGAGCTGGCGCTGAATCCACAAACTATGCCGACTACTGGCAATCCTGCTGCTGTTTTCAAAACAATAACTACAGCTAATGTGTGGACAGAGGTATCTTTTACTTTTACCGGCTTACCCGGTGGGCCGACAGCTTATAATCAACTGGTCATTAAGCCAGACAACAACATGGCTAATAGTCCAATAACCGCAGGCGGTACCTATTATATCGATGATCTCTCCCTTTCTGCTGGTGGAGGTGCGCCAACAGAACCCACATCAGCAGCACCTACACCTCCTGCACGAGCGGCAGGTGATGTAATCTCCTTATTCAGTGGAGCCTATACGAATGTAACAGTAGACACATGGCGAACAGGATGGTCGGCAGCAGATTTTCAAGATGTATCGATTGCTGGTAACCCTACCAAAAAATATTCGGCTCTTGATTTCGTTGGTATTGAAACTTTTAACCCTAAAGTTGACGCCTCAGCAATGACTCATGTACATATCGATGTATGGTCATCAAATTTCACTAAGTTCTCATTAAAGCTTGTAAATGATGCTACTGGTTCGATATCCCAACATCAAATCGATTATCTTAGTCCGATCCAAGGCCAATGGATATCCTATGATATTCCTTTAACGAGTTTCACTAGCTTGGCAGCAAGAAATAAGCTAGATCAGTATATTTTTGTGGGTCTTCCGGTAGCAGCAAACACAATATTTGTAGACAATTTTTACTTCTATAAAGAGCCAGGCGGTGGTGGAGCGTGTACTGATACGAATCTTGCTGTTCCAATTAATTTCGACTGTGCCGGAATCAATTATGCGGCCAAAATATTAGGAAATGTTTCATTCACGGTTTTGGATAATCCGGTGCAATCGGGAATAAATAATGTGAATTCTAAAGTAGGTCGAATTACCAATGCTGGAGCAGTGTGGGAAAATGCATTTTTCAACCTGGACAATGCAGTTAACTTTACAACGAACAAAACAATTAAACTAAAACTCTATTCAACTCAAGCGCTGCCAATTAAGCTAAAATTTGAAGATGGCACTGGTGGGCCGGTCGAAGCTGACGCCAATCATGGAGGTGCTGGCTGGCAAGAGCTAACGTTTGACTTCACTACATCAAATTCCTACAATGACATGGTCATCTTCGTTGATGGCCCAGGAACTGCAGCTGGTACCTTTTATGTTGACGATATCATTCAAGTTGCAAGTGGTGGCGGTGCCCCTGGCACGGAACTTATCACAAATGGTGGCTTTGAGACGGGAGATGACACAGGTTGGATACCTCTGAATACTTATCTTAATGGTGGTACAATAGCTGTCACAAGTGCTGAGAAAAAAAGTGGAACGTACTCTGTAAAATTAGTCGCAGAGCCCGCTCCAGCAGCTTCCTTTCCAGTTTTAAAGCAAGAACAATTTGCAACGAATACATTAACACCTGGGAATACCGTTCGTCTTACATTTGATATAAAAGCAGAATTAACACAACCAGGAGCTACAGTTAAAGGTGCCCTGTTCTCTGAGCAAACATCCGGTGCCGTAAGACATGAGATTACTTTTCCGACTTTAAACAATACGTGGCAAAGTGTTTCAATGGATATAGTTACTGCAGGGACTTTGGACCCAACGAGAGGGCTGTCGTTAGAATTTCAAGCGGATTGCGGGGCTGCAGCTGGCTGCAAAATAGTGATGTATATAGATAATGTCTCTGTGACTAAACTTTAGATATTAGGAATCATAAATAAGAACATTGAATTACTGAAATAGGTCGGGTTTAAAAACCCGACCTGTTTTATTATCTTTTGATTGCAGAAGAAATAGCTCAAATGAAACTCGTTAACGCTGCTGAAGGCAATCTTCTAAGAAAGGTGCAAATAGACAACGAAATCTACTTCCAGATTTCGAATGTGGACAGTATGCGTCCATTCTTCATGAGCATCGTTAGCAGTTCAAATCATTGGATGTTTATAGGAAGTAATGGTGGAATAAGTGCTGGTCGAAAAAATGCAGAGAATGCCTTGTTCCCTTATTATACAGATGACAAGATTATTGAATCGGCTGAATACACAGGAGGCAAATCAATCTTTGCGGTTGAGCGAAATGGTAAAACTTCTATTTGGGAGCCATTTTCTTTTCGTAACGAAGGTCGCTATCGCATAACGCGAAATTTATATAAACACCAGTACGGACATAAAATTGTCTTTGAAGAAGTTAATCATGATTTGCAGCTGGAGTTTCAGTATCAATGGAACACCGGTCAACGTTTTGGATTTATACGGAAGTGTAAATTAACAAACACGGGCGCTGCGGCTTCGGTTGCATTAGTAGATGGCATTCAAAACATTGTTCCCTATGGTGTAGGTAGTGCCACACAAAATGGTTTTAGCAATCTTGTGGATGCCTATAAGCGAAATGAACTCGATACAAGAAGTGGTCTGGGAATTTTTGCCCTAAGCTCAATTATCGTGGATAAGCCAGAGCCTAGTGAAGCATTAAAAGCAAACGCAGCTTGGTCGGTAGGTTTGGACAAACCCACCTATCTTCTTTCCTCAAGGCAATTGGACAATTTCCGAAAGGGATCGCCCATTCATGAAGAGACCGATGTAAAAGCCGAACGCGGTGCCTATTTTGTCAGCACAAAATTGTCAATCCCAGGTTCTTCCTATCAAGAATGGATGATAATAGCTGATGTGAACAAGAGTATAACCAGTATAGAAGAAATTTCATCCACAATACAAATTCGTAAAAATCTCGAACAATTCGTTCAGGAAGATATTGACGCAGGCACTAAGGACTTGGTTCAGCTTAATGCAAGTTCCGATGGTCTTCAATTAACCGAAGACAACCTTCGCGACACGCGCCATTTCGCTAATACTCTCTTTAATATAATGCGCGGTGGCATCTTCGATAACAATTATGAAATCGCCAAAAGTGATTTCATAAAGTATCTTTCTAAAGCCAACAAAGAAATTTATAGTTCGCTTGAAAAAGCAATCCAACAACTGCCCGATCAATTTTCTGTAAGCACACTTAAATCATTTGCTCAGCAAGTTGATAACAAAAGCGTGGAGCGGCTGTGTGTTGAATATTTACCGTTACGATTTAGTCGCAGACATGGTGACCCGAGTCGCCCGTGGAATCAGTTTTCCATCAATACGCACAACGAACAAGACGGATCAAAGGTACTTGACTATGAAGGTAACTGGCGAGATATCTTTCAAAATTGGGAAGCACTAGCCCACTCGTATCCGGAGTTTATTGATGGCATGATTTCCAAATTTCTGAATGCCTCAACATTTGATGGATACAATCCCTATCGGATTACAAAGCACGGCATTGACTGGGAACGAATTGAAGCCGATAATCCATGGTCGTACATTGGGTATTGGGGCGATCATCAAATCATTTACCTGTTAAAGTTTTTAGAGTTTTCGGAAAAGTATTTCCCTAACAAGCTAAAAAGCTATTTCAACAACCCGCTCTTTGTATACGCTAATGTTCCTTATAGAATAAAACCGTATTACGATATTCTAAAGAATCCGAAAGATACCATCGACTTTGATCATCAAATAGATGTAGCGATCGACAAAGAAGCATTGCGTATTGGCTCGGATAGCGCGCTGTTAAAAACCAACCATGGCGCGATTTTACAAGTAAATTTTGTTGAGAAAATTCTAGCAACGGTGCTGGCCAAAGTATCGAACTTTATTCCTGAGGGTGGTATCTGGATGAACACTCAACGCCCCGAGTGGAATGATGCAAACAATGCATTGGTAGGCAATGGCGTTTCGTTAGTTACCCTTTGCTACCTGAGGCGATTCTTGCACTTTACACAGCAGCTCTTTCAAAACGCTACCGATAACGAAGCTCAACTTTCAGAAGAGTTGGTAAGTTATTTTTTTTCAGTCACTAGTACACTCACGCGCTATCAATCACTCCTATCCGGTCCGATCAACAATCACGATCGAAAGAAAGTAATGGACGATTTGGCCATGGCTGCCAGTAATTACCGTGCTCGCATTTATAAGCAAGGATTCAGCGGTGTTACAGAAAAAGTCAAGATTGGAGCTATCCATGACTTCTCGGTTTTATGTCAAAAATTCCTGGAGCATTCCATACGCGCCAACAAACGCACTGACGGTTTATATCATGCGTACAATCTGATGACACTGGAAGGTAATGATGAAGTTTCCATTTCATATCTCAGTGAAATGCTCGAAGGTCAGGTAGCTGTACTAAGTTCGGGTTATTTGAGTTCACGCGAAGCATTAGATGTATTAGATAGTCTCAAGAGAAGTTCTCTCTTCAGGGAAGATCAATACAGTTATATTTTGTATCCTAACAAAAGCCTCGCTGGATTTGCAACAAAAAATAATATCCCTGCCGCGGTTGTCGATCAATCAGAGCTCTTGAAAAAATTAGTCGCTGAGAATAATACTACGATTATTGAGCGTGATGCAAATGGTGCATATCACTTCAATGGAGATTTTAAAAACGCTGGAGATCTGTCAAAAGCGTTAGATAGGTTGGTTGACAGTCCCTACGCGAATTTACTACCGACAAACAAAGCTGGTGTGCTTCAAGCTTTTGAACAAGTTTTCAATCACAAAGCTTTTACAGGAAGATCTGGTACCTTTTTCGGATACGAGGGGTTGGGATCAATCTATTGGCACATGGTTTCGAAGTTGCAGTTGGCTGTTCAAGAGTGTTGCCAGAAAGCCATTGAGCAAAATGAGTCTGACTCAATTATTAGTCAACTCGTTCAGCATTATTATGAGATCAACGAAGGCATCGGTGTACACAAGTCGCCAAGTCTTTATGGTGCCTTCCCTACCGATCCTTATTCCCATACTCCCGCTAATAAAGGAGCGCAACAACCCGGCATGACTGGTCAGGTAAAAGAAGATATTTTATCAAGGTTTGGTGAACTAGGCGTATCGGTTAACGATGGTATGCTCGGCTTTAATCCGAGTATGCTTAAAAGAGAGGAGTTCCTCTCGCAACCACAATCATTCAGCTATGTGGATGTTACTTCAGCTTGGCAAAGCTTAGCACTGGACAAGGGAACACTTTGTTTCACCTACTGCCAGACGCCCATCATGTATTCAATTGCTGATGCTAACGAGCTTGAAATTGTATTTAAGAATGGTGGAGCATCCAAACAGAAAAACTTACAACTCGATAAACAAATGAGTCAGTCTGTTTTTCAACGAACAGGTGATATTGTACTGATTCGCACAAGCCTTAATAAAAATTTGTTGCGATAATTTATTTAAGACGATGAACAGATAAGATATGAATAAGAATCTCTCCATCGAACAAAAAATTGATTCTCTCTTGGCGCAGATGACGCTTGAGGAGAAGATTGGTCAGATGACGCAAGTGCGCCACTTTGATGACATCACCCTCGGTGATATCAAAAGCAAATTCATTGGTTCGATTATTCATACACAAGGACCAACGCCTGGCAATGATGCTGCCGAATGGCAAGCCAAATTTGTTCAACTTCAATGGTTAGCACTTTCTACTCGATTAGGTATTCCAATGTTCTTTGGTGTGGATGCGGTGCATGGTCAAAATACGTATGCAGGCTCCACCATTTTCCCGCACAATATTGGTCTAGGCGCAGCTCGAAATGCGAAGCTGGTTGAAAGCGCAGCCGCGATTACCGCTATCGAAGCAAGAGCTACAGGATTTAACTGGGTCTTCTCGCCTTGCGTTGCAATTCCTTACAATGAAAAGTGGGGCCGTGTGTATGAAGCATTTTCTGAAAGCACAGAGATTACAACCGAACTTGCTAAAGCTTCAGTACTGGGTCATCAAGGCGCAATCGGACAATCGCCCTCGCTTATCGCAACAGCAAAACATTTTATTGGCGATGGATCAACAGACTCTGGTGTAGAAGGCGGTAATACCACCTTAACACAAGAAGAAATTTTTGAACGATTGCTTCCACCCTATCGCGCAGCGGTTGAGGCTGGCGTAGGATCAGTGATGGCTTCGTTCAACAGCTTGAACGGAATTCCTATGCATGCACATCGCACCATGATTACGGATGTTCTTAAAGGACAATTAAAATTTGATGGCATAGTTGTCTCAGACTGGAAAGCCTATTCTCGCTTTGGCGAAACAGCTGTGATCAATGCCGGTGTGGATGTAGTGATGGCAGTTGAAGGAGACTTTAACATGTATGTAGAGGGGGTGCGAAACGGTGTTCTAAATGGTGTTATCTCTCAAGAAAGAATTGATGATGCCGTTCGCAGAGTCCTTCGACAGAAGTTTAGGATAGGTCTGTTTGAAAATCCCTTTCCGGATGTGACCCTTATACCTAAGATTGGAATTCGGGCACATCGTGATATAGCTCGGCAAGCTGTGCGTGAGTCGCTTGTGCTGCTCAAAAATGACAACAATGTGTTGCCATTAAAAAAGAATGCTAAGCTTGTTGTGGTAGGTGAGTTTGCTGACAACTCCGGCTTACAATCCGGAGGCTGGACGGTGAACTGGCAAGGCATGACAGAAAATTACGCAGGCACTACCACCATATTAGATGGCATCAAAAAGTTTTCAACTCAACAAGTTTTAGTTGATCAAGACGGTAAAACAAATTATGATGACACAGATGTTGCCATTATTGTGGTGGGCGAAACTCCTTACGCAGAATTTATGGGTGACATTGGTGGTGTGATGAATAAATATCAGCACACACTAACGGAGGTGCATCAAAACTTAATTGATAAGTATACCGCCAAGGGAATTAAAACAGTAGTCGTACTGATTTCCGGAAGGCCGCTGGTAGTAACAAACCAACTAGAAAAAGTGGATGCATTTGTTGCGGCCTGGTTCCCCGGCTCAGAAGGTGATGGTATTGCCGAGGTATTATTCGGTGACTATAACTTCAAAGGAAAACTTCCGCACTCATGGCCGGCATCAGAAGAAGACTACAAAGGAAAGTACGGCCCTAATTTTTGGGACCATTCTATTCAACCCCTTTATCCGTTTGGTTACGGATTGCAATATCCTGATTCATCTAATAAAAAATAAAAAGTATAACCTCAATAAAAAAAATGACGTTCGCATCAAAAATAGTTATAGCAGGTATTCTCATCGCTGGCTGTTTTGCATGCAACACCACGCAAAAAGAATCAACTCATCAAACTAAGAAAGAAGTGACAGCTAAAGACATTTTAGGAAACCCAAACTATCTCGCCATATCCTTTGAAGGCTATCGACAAAAATCCAGAAACCAACAACCTACGGTGGAAGAGTTAAAAGAAGATCTCAGGATTTTATCGGCTATGGGCATTCGGATTCTAAGAACCTATAACGTTCAGTTGCCGCACGCATCTAATTTGTTGAAGGCCATCAAAGAGTTAAAAAGTACAGATCCTTCTTTTGAAATGTATGTGATGTTGGGTGCATGGATTGATTGTAAAAACGCCTGGACAGATCAAGCGCCTGATCATAACATCGAAAGCGAACAAAATGAAGGTGAGATTGCACGCGCAGTAGCGTTGGTTAATCAATATCCTGACATTGTTAAAATTTTAGCGGTGGGCAATGAAGCCATGGTGAAGTGGGCTGCCAGCTATTATGTTCAACCCGCTGTCATTCTTAAATGGGTCAATCATGTACAAGCTCTGAAAACTGAAGGTAAACTACCAAAAGAGTTATGGGTTACCTGCTCTGATGACTTTGCATCGTGGGGTGGTGGTGATCCGGAATATCACACAGAAGATCTTAAAAAACTGATCAGCGCGGTGGACTATGTATCCATGCACACCTATCCCTATCATAACACGCATTATAATCCTGCCTTCTGGCAAGTGCCGTCTGAAGATGCCAGTGCATCAGAAATAAAAAAAGTTGACAACGCCATGTTGCGCGCCAAAGAGTTTGCACAGAATCAATATAATGCGGTAGATAAGTATATCAAGAGTCTTGGTATCAATAAACCTTTGCACATTGGCGAAACCGGATGGGCTTCTGAGTCGGATGCACTATACGGAGACGAAGGTTCACGTGCTACGGATGAATATAAACAAGGGATGTACTACCAACACATGCGTGAGTGGACAAACGCTTCAGGTATCTCCTGCTTTTTCTTTGAAGGCTTTGATGAACAATGGAAGGATGCGCAAAACCCCAATGGCTCCGAAAATCATTTTGGACTTTTTACTCTGAAAGGTGAAGCAAAATATGCGTTGTGGAAATTGGTTGATACCGGTGTTTTTAAAGGGTTGGGTAGAGATAGTGTACCGATTGCAAAAACTTTTAACGGTGACATTAATGCATTAATGAAAAATGTTCTTCCTCCGAAAATGAAATAACCTCTCTCCTATCTAAAAACCTAAACCAATGTCTTCATTAAGTAAAGTTCCATTCGGTCAAAAAATTGCCTTCGGTGTCGGCATGTTGGCCAACCAAATGTTCCCGGCTGTGCTGGGTATTTTTATGGTAGTGTTAGTGCAAGACCTTGGCTTCCCAGGTTGGATGTGGGGAACGATTTATTTCTTTCCCAGAATCTTTGATGCTTTCACCGATCCCATCATGGGTTTCATTTCAGATAACACAAAATCCAAATGGGGCAGACGAAGACAATATGTATTTATTGGCTCCATCATCATGGGACTTTCCTTCATTGTGATGTGGCAATTGTATAGAGCGGATGGTGTGGAATACAATTTTTATTATTTCATGATATGGTCCTTCATTTTTTACTTGGGTCTTACACTTTTTAGTGTTCCCTATGTTGCTATGGGCTATGAAATGAGTAATGATTTTCATGAACGCACCAGCATTATGGCCGTTGCCCAATGGATTGGTCAATGGGCCTGGGTGATTGCACCGTGGTTTTGGGTAATCATGTATGACAAATCACTTTTTGAGTCTGCGGATGTAGCTACCCGAACGCTGGCTGTATGGGTCGGTGTCATCTTTGCGTTTTGCGCTATGGTGCCCGCCATTTTTATCAAAGGCAAATCAACACTCAATGAGAACTACTCACCGCTTAGCTTTAGCACGATCGGTGCAAGTCTCAAAGAAATATTGATGAGTTTTAAGGAAGCATTGGCATTAAAACCATTCAGGCAATTATGCATCGCTACATTCTTAGTCTTTAATGCTTTCAATACCATTGCAGCATTTTCTTTCTTTATTATTGTTTATCACCTCTTCGGAGGTGATGCCGGAGCAGCAGGTATTTGGCCAACACTATTTGGCTGTTTAGGTGCTTTGGGAACAACTTTTCTGGTTATTCCAATCGTTACCCGATTATCAAAAAAGGTCGGCAAGAAGAAAGCATTTATCATTTCACAGGGAATATCCGTGATCGGGTATATCATGTTATGGTTCCTTTTCATTCCGGGGAAACCGTACATGTTCATTTTCGCTTTACCCTTCTTCTCATTCGGGATCGGAAGTTTGTTTGTATTAATGATGTCGATGACAGCTGATGTTATTGACATGGATGAAGTAAATACTGGCTTACGCAGAGAAGGAACTTTCGGAGCCATCTATTGGTGGATGGTCAAATTTGGTTTCGCCATTGCGGGCGGATTAAGCGGAATCATTATGAGCGTTGTAGGTTTTGATTCCGGAGCAGCTACACAACCGGAAGGCGCTATTGAAGGTTTAAGAATGTTCTTCTCAGGACTTCCAATTTTGGGTACGCTTACAGCCATGTATGTAATGCGTAACTACGATGTAAGCGAAGAACGGGCTAATCAGACGCGCGCTGAATTAGATAAACGCGAAGCGGCCAAATCAATAAAATCGTCTTCTTATTATCATAGGGAAAAATTCTTATCGCTTCAGAAGATTCCGGCTTTAGCAACGGATGTTGATTTCACTTCGCTATCCAATGTAGAAATGAAACAACAGTTCAGCAAAAGTCTGAACCGTGGCCTTAGCGGCATTTGCTTTAGTCCGTACCTGGAAGGTCAGAATATTGGCGACAATTTATCGGAGCAGCAAATTCAAAGACGTATGGCTATTGTGGCCCCGCATGCCAAATGGGTGCGTTCATTCTCTTGCACGGAGGGTAACGAGTTCATTCCTAGGGTAGCCTATGAAAAAGGACTGAAGGTAATGGCGGGAGCCTGGATTGATAGTAACAAAGCAAAAAATGAAGAAGAAATTAAGGCGCTGATAGACCTGGCGCAAAAAGGTTTTGTAGACATAGCTGTGGTTGGAAACGAAGTACTGCTTCGAAATGATTTAACTAAACAAGAATTGTTAGCATACATCAGTCGCGTAAAGAAGGCTTTACCCAACATACCCGTTGGTTATGTAGATGCGTACTTCCAATTCAAAGAGCATTCTGAATTGGTAGATGCGTGTGATGTGGTATTGGCCAACTGCTATCCTTTCTGGGAAGGTTGTCACATTGATCAGGCGTCTGGATACTTGAAGCAGATGTATTTGGTTGCAAAAGAGGCAGCAAGCGGTAAGAAAGTAATTATTACCGAAACAGGTTGGCCCGATCAGGGTTCCAATAATGCCGAGGCGCGACCTTCAGAAGCAAATGCCATGAAGTATTTTATCAATACCCAAAACTGGGCACAGCAGGAGAATATTGAAATGTTCTATTTCTCTTCGTTTGATGAATCATGGAAAGTTCGCCATGAAGGTGATGTTGGACAGAGCTGGGGTATCTGGGATAAAAATGAAAATCTTAAATACAAATAACCTATGTCGTTAAAAGCAGAAAAGTTATTATCGCTTGCGGGTCTTTCCTACGAAGGAGCTACTCCTGAATCGCTTCGCGCCTTGTTCAGAAAAGCATTAGATGCCGGTATGCATGGCATCGGCTTCAGCCCTTACATTGAAGGACAGAAGCCGGGTGACATCATTACCGATGAACAGATTAGACGAAGAATGGAGATCATTCGACCGTACACCAAATGGGTTCGCTCATTCTCCTGTACCGAAGGCAATGAATTGATTCCCAAAATTGCTAAAGAGTACGGAATCAAAACGCTGGTAGGTGCATGGCTGGGTAAAGATGACAAAATCAATCAACAAGAAATCAAAAATCTTATTACGATAGCTAAAGAAGGATATGTTGACATTGCTGCGGTAGGAAATGAAGTAATGCTTCGCGGAGATTTAACTGAAGATGAGTTAATCGCTTTTATCAACAAAGTGAAGCAAGCTATACCCGGCATTCCTGTTGGCTATGTAGACGCCTACTTTGAATTTGAAGTAAAGCCAAGAATTACAGCAGCATGCGATATAGTGCTTGCCAACTGTTACCCGTATTGGGAAGGTTGCCACATCGATTACTCGTTGTTGTACATGAAAGAAATGTATAACAAAGCACTTCGCGCAGCGAATGGAAAACCGGTTATTATCAGCGAAACAGGTTGGCCAAGCCAGGGCACTAATTTTGGAGCTGCCATGCCTTCCGATGAAAATTTCATTAAATACTTTATCAATACACAAAAGTGGTCAGCGGAAGACAACATTGAGATTTTCTACTTTTCATCCTTTGATGAATCATGGAAAGTAGGTGCCGAAGGCGATGTGGGCGCGTATTGGGGTTTGTGGGATAAGGATGAGAAGCTGAAGTATTGAACGTTTGACCAAGCTAAAGTGCCTGGTAGTAATTGCAGTGGATTGTTGTGTTATCAATTAATGACTTAAATAAGAGCCCATGAGAATCTTTACCTCCTTCTGTTTGCTGATGCTCATCTCTATTTTTGTCATCGCACAGCCCGCAGCACCCTCCCCAACTGCAAGCGCTGCGAATGTAATTTCTATTTTCAGCGGTGCCTATACCAATGTTGCCGGTACTGATTTCAATCCAAACTGGGCACAAGCCACCGTTGTGAGCCAGCCCGATATCGCAGGCAATAGTACCCTGAAGTATACAAACCTCGACTATCAAGGGATTCAACTTGCCAGTGGCGTGAACGTAACCGCCATGAACACGTTGCATCTTGATTTTTGGACTTCCAATTCAACTTCATTAAGTATTTATCTGATCAGCGCGGGACCTGTAGAAAAAACATACCCATTACCCCTGGCGCTAAATCAATGGGTGAGTGCTGATATACCGTTGACAACATTTACCAATCCCAACGTAGACTTGAGTAATATCATTCAGTTTAAAGTTGAAGGAAACGGAACTGTTTATCTTGACAATATTTATTTCAGCAAAGGTGGAGCCACCGGAAGCAATGACTACACGTTGGTATGGTCAGATGAATTTTCTGGCACGGGTACCATTGCCACGGATCTCTGGTTTCATCAAACACAACTTCCTACAGGCGTGAGCTGGTACAACGGTGAAGAGCAACATTATACCAACCGGATTGAGAATGCTAGTACTGCCAACGGCCTTTTAAAAATCACTGCCAAGAAAGAGAGCTTTACAGATCAGGGCGTAACCAAACAATACACTTCGGCCCGATTGAACTCAAAATATGCATTCACTTACGGGCGTGTTGATGTACGCGCAAAGCTTGCAGCAGGCGCAGGCACCTGGCCGGCCATCTGGATGCTTGGTAAAAATGTAAAGGAGCCCGGTGGATACTTCTTCAGTCAATTTGGAACGGTAGACTGGCCCGCAACAGGCGAGATCGATATCATGGAACATTGGGGAAATAATCCCAATGTAATTCATGGCTCCATTCATACTCCTTCAAGCTCTGGTAGCACCATTAACACAAATACTACGACCATCTCACAAGTAAGCTCTAGCTATCATACTTATTCACTTATCTGGGATGAAGCTAAAATTCAATTTCTTGTGGACCATGTACTTTTTTACACGTACGAACCCGCTACAAAAAATGCGAGCACATGGCCTTTTGATAAACCTCAGTATCTACTGCTTAATATAGCTATGGGAGGAGTCGGAGGTGTGATTGATCCTGCCTTCACGACAACCACCATGGAAATAGACTATGTGAGGGTCTATCAAAAAGGAGTTACACCGCTGCCCACTCCGCCAAAAAATAATCAAACAATTAATTTCCCTGCGCTAACCGATAGACCGTTTAGCAATACGGCCTTTGCGCTGATAGGCACATCGAGTTCAACATTACCGGTGGCTTATTCAACTGCCTCCGATAAAGTGACTATCAGTGGCAGCCTCGTGACAATTGTAAAGGCCGGACGCGTTACGATCAAAGCCAATCAGGCGGGCAACGAATCTTATAATGCAGCACCGGAGGTGAGTCAATCCTTCTGTATCCTGCCACCAAAACCGACTGTTACCATCACGCAAATAAGTTCAGATGCCATTACACTAACCTCAAGCGCAGCCACCGGAAACAAATGGTATTTAAATGGAACACCCATTCCATCTGGAGTTAATGCAATTTTCTCGGCCTCTGCCGCGGGTATTTACAAAGTGCAAGTAACCGCTGATGATTGCGTGAGCGAATTTTCGGCCGATGCCCCCGTAATTATAACAGGCGATTTAGCTAACTACAGCAGCTCAGTGAATGTGTACCCCAACCCTGCCGAAAATTATCTCGAACTATCAGGAGTAGCGGGTGAGTTATCTGATGCTCAACTTTTCGATCTTGCCGGAAGAAGGGAATTCATTGCGTTTGAAAAACGAGGAGATCTATATCAGGCAAACCTGCAACATCTGGCGAAAGGTATTTACCTGCTTCAACTACAACAGGGAAGTGTGCTTAGCAGATTTAAGGTAGTTAAGAAGTGATTTCTTACTACAATCCCTGATCCACCGCGCTCAATTCTCTGAATAACAGTTATACACCGATTTTAAAATATGTCAAATGTGACATATATTTATCATCGAGGCCAATGGATAAACCGCTAAGTCAAAGAAATGAATAACGCAAAGAAGAAACGTCTTGAAGCAAATGGATGGAAGGCTAGTAGCACAGCTGAATTCTTGCATCTTTCGCCTGAAGAAGCTGCTTATATTGAGGTTAAACTTAATTTAAGCAAAGCTCTTAAGGACCTACGCAACCGTCAGGGAATTTTATGATGCAGTGGATTCGTGAAAAAATAGTCGCCTCGCAATTTAAATTTATTGTGCCCGTATCGATTTCATTAATCATACTGGTTGCTGCCGGTTGCGATATAGTTACTCCTCAAAAGAAATTCAAAATAGCGCAGGTAAAATCGGATTACTTTTACTCTTATATCACTGGTCATCTTAAACCCTTTCTTGAGAAACAGGGATATCAGATTGCAGTGCTCGAAGCAAAAAATGCTTTTGAGGCAAATGACATGGTAGCCAAAGGCACGGCAGACCTTACCTTTATTAACAATCATAGTATCTCCGTTTCTAATAACATTGAGTTTAATGCGTCCGAGCTGCGCACAGTAATGCCCTTAGCTACACGCTTATTATTTGCTTTTACCAGGGATTCATTACCTGACACAGCAACGATACGTGAATTGATGACCGGAAAAAATATCGGAATAGAAGTGCTTAATGGGGAATTGCACACTAACCTTCTACGCCTCCTCGAAACGGCTAAGGTCAGGTATACTAAAATAGTTACCTACAATGACAATCCCGATGTTATTGTATTTTGGGGCACGCTGTACGGTGAACGTGCCACCAAGCTAATGAATGAAGGATGGAAGCCATTTTCATTTACGGACAACTGGATTGAGTTCATGACATTGAATGAGCCATCTCTCAGGGCTTATCATTTGCCTGCTGTCCCGGGTGACATTAAGTCCAAACCAATCCAAACAATAGCTACCGAAACGGTTTTGGTGACAAACAGAATGGTGGGTGTAAATGCTGTGTATGAATTAGCCTATACAATTTTTCAAAACAAACTTGAACTTTTTCATAATGACATTATGTATCGTGCGATACAAGAAGATTTCGATAAGCAAGGGCTTCTGTACCCGCTGCACGAAGGTACCACGGCATTTCTTAACCGAGAGCAGCCTACATTCCTGGAAAGATATGCGGATATTATTGCCCTGACATTTTCAGTCATCGCTGTTATTTATGGAACGATTCAAACCATCCGAAACCGAATCGCCAGAAGAAAGAAGGACAGGATTGATTTATACTTCCTTGACTTCCTTGATATCCGATCAAACAAGTCAACTACAGTTACTGAAAAGGTAAAACTTTTGGATAGCTTATTTCACCGGTCTGTAGAACAAATGACTAATGAAAAATTGGAGAAATCAGATTTTCACATTTTATCACGATTAATTCAACAGGAATTAACGATTTTGAAATTTGATTGAGCTTAGATTACCTGTAACACTCGTTTCATTCAAAATTTACTGCATTGTATAAATAAAGTCTCTAAATCCGTTTGGAGATAACCTGGCCCAGCGGAGTGGAGGCCTCAACTTGCATCAACTTCCCGGCCTTGTAACTATAAATAGTATTTTTCTTATCAGGTGTAATTACTTCGTATCGGCCCGCTCCCAGGCTTTTCAGCGTCAGCAACTCAGCATACATATTTGAATAAATTGCTGAGATTCCCGTTGGTTCCCTGAAATACATATCAGCAACGCAGAACGTTATGTCTCCTTTTGTAAAAAGTGTCTGTTTTCCGTTTCGGGTGCGCTCATATTTATTTGATCCCACGCGCTTGGTGCTGGAGTGTACATCCTCTGCGCCACGACTGGCCGTGCGGTAAGCAATGCCTTCTATCATCACACCGTTTCCTTTCTTTATTTTCATATCAGACTCCACGTGTACCGAGAATACCATGACTTTAGCATCCGTTTGCGACTTGATGTCATGGATGATTTCGGAACCTATTTTTTCTTCAGTCGCCACTATTTTGCCAATGGCTTTGTCCTTGAAAATGACATTGAAACTGATCTCAAGTTTCTGGCCCGATGACTGGAATGCCAATAGCAACGTGGCTAAGAGAAGGTTTGATTTTATCATGTTTTTCCTTTTAGTCGTTCATGATTAAAAGTATTTAATTCTTTTTGAATAGTCCACGTCAGGCCCACTTTATTTAAAGTGCTTACTAATACCCTCCGGGCTGACTCACTAGAAAATTAAAAACCCCCGATGGTGCTGCACCTCCGGGGGTTTTACGTCATGTCACATGTCATGCCTTTGTGGTTATGCTGCCAGTTGTAGTTTGCCGAGTTCTTTTGCGGGCTCGCTCCGCACGCCAAACACTGAGCGTATGTACTCCTTCACTGCCGTGGCTGTTTCAAACACACCACCCCTGCCATTCAACACCTTGTTGCGACTGATGCGCGCGTTGGCAAGTGCATTGGCTGTGTTAGCTACCACCAGTGATTTCATCTTTAAATCACTGAGCAATGCCTTCAGCCCTTCTACCTGCAAGTCAGGTTCGTTGGGTGCATAGGCAAGCATACCTTGCACCAGACTGATCATACGTGCCAGCGTGTCGGCCTGGCCGTCATAATCCAGGCGTGATGATGAGATGCTGACCACCGCTGCCCCTGGTGTCTCCCCTACTGCCGCCAGCTTACTTTTTTTGGCGGTGGACTTTGGCGCCAGCAGGTGCCGGAGCATCCTTGCATCGCGGATGTTTTCGCGTGAGCTTTCTGCCGATGCCACGGCACGAACCACACGTGACATCAGTTTGTAAATTCCCGCGTAGCTCTCCTGACGGGCGTTGATAGCCAGTACGAAGTTGGCGCGAGCACCGTTCACCGCCTCTAAATTCTGTTGGGCCTGTTCAAGCAAGGTGGCTAAGGCGGTGGGCGTAAGGGCCGCCTTGCTTGGGTTGTAACTGGCGCCAAGGTCGTTGCAGATACCTACGAGCTTCCCGAAGGCTGCAACTTGTTTGACATTACCTGTCTTCATAAAATATTGCTCTTTATTGTGAGCTTATGAATTGCAACGCGTGCAGTTACAGGCTGTTTCACTTTTTTAGTGTGTTTATAAAATATATATAATTTAAAAAACAGCAACGCTTTTACTTACACTCCGTTCTTATGCATTTATTTTTTTATCATCACGAGGGAGACACGTACTTGCATTGGAGATGTGCAAGACTATAACCGGGGGGAGCGTACTTGCATCGGAGATGTACGAGACTATAACCGGGGGGAGCACACTTGCATTGGAGATGTACAAGACTATAACCGGGGGGAGCGCACTTGCATTGGAGATGTGCGAGACTATAACCGGGGGGAGCGCACTTGCATTGGAGATGTGCAAGACTATAACCGGGGGGCGCGTACTTGCATTGGAGATGTGCGAGACTATAACCGGGGGACGCGTACTTGCTTCGGAGATGTACAAGACTATAACCGGGGGACGCGTACTTGCATTGGAGATGTGCGAGACTACAACCGGGGGACGCGTACTTGCATTGGAGATGTGCAAGACTATAACCGGGGGGAGCGCACTTGCATTGGAGATGTGCAAGACTATAACCGGGGGACGCGTACTTGCATTGGAGATGTGCAAGACTATAACTGGGGGGAGCGCACTTGCATTGGAGATGTACAAGACTATAATTCTTGCCCCTGGTGGCTAGCGGTATCAAAGTTCGTTGGTGAAGAACACCAACGAAGGCAGAGGTTATCTTTTTTGCTTCTTTGAAAAGAGTGCTTTTTTCTTTTCAGCATCTAGTTCCCTTCCTAATTCAATTTCTTCTTTACTCCATCTCCTAGCATGCTTGATTTTATTGTTGATGATCCAATAGTGTGACTTGCACTCAAAATTCCAATTACCAATTGAGGGATTTAGCGAAACCGTTTCTCCGTCATATGTAAGTTGCCAGTCTGTCGGAGAAAATGGAGTCACAACGTCATTCTTGCAGCCGCAGACACACTTATGAATAGCAGTTGCATATTCAATCGATACGAACAATACTCCCTCTTCTATTTGATCAGGGATATACTTGACAAATCTATGCTCCAATTTCATCGTTAAGAAGTTGTGATACATTTATCGAATATGTTGTATGGTATTCTTTTTCTAAATCATTGTAGAAACCGATTTGCTTTTTCCACTTGATCACGGCTAAACCTGCATTAAGGGAGTTTAACTCCGCAATCTGGATATTACTACTGTAGGCTTCATTGGGGTCATCATTCATGGAAATTCTTTTATCAATATGGTCATACTTAGGCGAAGCGCCAGTGGTAACTCTTAAAGTACCTATTAGGGAATCTTCAATTTTTTCAACCCCCATTCCCACATCAATGAAGAGACTATTTTGAGAGATCAGGTGGTTAATTATATTCCGCTTAATGCCTCCTCTATCGATTGACATGAATACGCAACTAAAACCTGTGAGGACACTCAAGTTATCCTCAGATACGAATTCGGGATGCGCGATAATTCCCTTATGCATATTTGAGTAGATCTGCTTATAGTAAGCAACTTTTTTCAATTGTTGATTAAGTGTTTCTATTGAAGCTGCCCCTGGAGAACGAAAAGCATTATGCTGAAGAAAATTGTCTCCATCAAATAAATGAATTTCTTTCACTGGACACTTTGCAATTAAGTCGAGTATGTATCCACCTGTACCACCCAATCCAATAATCGCAATTTTTTGATTAAACAATTTCTCAGTGACAGGAAGAATGTTTGCCCTGCTAGAATTTGAATCGATGTAATTAAAAACCGATGAAGTCTCCTCATTCGATAAAACACGAAATGTTTTTTCCGTTACAGAATTGTCTCGAGACTTAGCAGGGGAAGAGATTATATCCGCGTAGGTTTTTACCTTTTCATAGTAATCGCTATACCCCTCTTGAGGTTTATTCGAGAACGAATGATTTGCTATAAATCCCGGGAACAATGTTTGATTCGGGCTAGAATGTAATATCGCTGTTATAACGCTTCCATTTTTATCGCATGGCTGCTCTCCATGAAAGTAAATGACATGATTTCCTGGCCTTGCAGTTCGGTCATTTGAACTAAGTGTTAGTTCTGATACAAGTATCCCATAGCTTAGTTCATTGGAGGGTGTTATGTATGGAATATGATGCACTAAAAGATAGCCCGATTTGATCTCTATCTCGTAGCCTTCGTCTCTTAACTTTTTAAGATCTGGACTATGACTGACTAGTTGCTGTGACATTAAAAATCATTTTATCCTTAACCTCAATGACATCCCCAAGAACCATACTGCCTTCATTTCTTTTTTCTATACCTCTTGTAAATGTAACGCTATAAATTGTATTGCTACTTGGTATGAACCTACCAAATGACAAAACAACTATCTGATCATATGCCATAGTTTCTCCTTGCCATTTTACTTCTCTACCGTTTACAATGAGGATCTTTTCTGCAACTGAATCTTTTGTCTCCATAATCATTATTTTTTTGATTCTAGTGCCTTTATTTTTTCCGCTAACTTATCGTACTCTATCTTCAAATCATCATGTTTCTTCTTATATTTTGACATAACATCCTTGATTTCATGTCCTACTCGCAATGCTACTTCATCTTTGTATGGCATAATTGGATCGTATAACCTATGATAGGCATTGCCAATTGCACCGCTAAACAACCGCACATCGATTGGATCATTACCAGCTTTAAGTATGTGATCCATTGATAGTCCGGGGTATGGATCAATATAATAGATGACTTTTATGCCTAGCTGGCAAGCTTTTTTTGCACACAGTTCGCAAGGACTGGCAGTTGAAAATAATTTACCATTTCGAATGCCCACCCCACCATATTTTGATATCTGCAAGAAGGCGCTCTCCTCTGCATGGAGAGATCGAGTATGTACTTGATTCTTACCTTCTGAATATGAGTTTCTTAGGCTCTTGAAGCAAAAGCAAGCATTCCTTCCCTTTAAATTTTCCTTGTTGTCGGTGATCGCTTGTTCAAAGTTTTCTCGTAAAACGGATTGAAATTCCTCATTATATTTTTCAAAAGGGGTAAAGGCTTGTAGGTCAGATTCGGAGGTAATAGTTAACAAATCCTCTGTCTTTCTCAGAACACAAGGCACCTGTCCTTCTGGCGTAGTATTCCAACCTATGGCTTTAACTGAATAACTTTCGTCTGTAATAGCTGCGCCTACATGTCTAGATATACAACCAGAATTATGCTTCGCGGTATAAGCGAGCTGCATACATCTCTCCTCCGGAGAGGGCGTTATTACTCCAGGGTTTTCAATTAAAGAAACGAACTTTAGGATTTGATCATTCCAACTGAAGTATGGCGAAGTATTGTCTACTCCCAATTTTTTCTGTCTTTCAAGTTCATCATTCTTCTGTTTTGCTTGTTCATGCGTAATGAAACTTATATGGATATCTGCTAGTTGCAAGCACTCACCAATATTTTGTTTAAAAAATTCTGAATCTTTCCCTCCATCATGTTCTTCCTTTAAAATTTTCTGGACAATAGATTTATCATTTGTCATCGTAAATTTTGGCCAAATCTTACTTTTTAGTGACTCTTCATCTTGGTTTACTGCAATGGCATAAAATGCGGCATATCTTTGCTTAAAAAACATTATTTCAAGAGGATTCTTTAATGAGTTAATAACTACCTGCGTCCTACCATTCTGCGAATTCTCTTTGATGCATTTTGTCAATTCATTAATTGCTTCAGCGATGGTAAATATTTTGCCAGAATCAACTTCATCGAATTCATACGGTTTTCCACAGCGTCTAAGATTATTCGAAATTACTTGTACTGCTTTGTGATAACTAAGAGATGCATTGCTGAATTTGTGCTGCCGAATATCGGCATCCTTACTTAAGAGATTATGGAGCTCCTCACTAAATGTTAGAAATTCACTTTGGAAGAAAAGAGAATATAGCTTTGAGTGATTTTCGTTAATGTCATCAAAGTCAATATCTCTCATTTTTAATGAGAATTCCTCGAATTGACTCCGAATTGCATTTAGATTGTCGACTTCTCTTAAAAAGTCATAGTCAAGTAAATTGCTTGCTTCGAACTCCTTCTTTAACTGAGATGAAGTAAGGAATTTTTTGAGCTCTTCAACTGAATGCTGTAGTATGAATAGAGTAAGTACATCTTTATACTTTATTTTGATAAAAGGTTCAAAGTTTTCGGAAGCAAAGTCATACACAATTCTAAGTTTCCGATATGAATTATGTGGAAATTTGTTACCATTGTCTTTAAACACTTGTTTTGGATTCGTGAAATCCTTGCCGTCACCAAACCCCCTCACGAGTTGATCTGCAACATCTGAACACCCAGAGGCAGTACCTCCTGTCAAGGCAATGATTGTAAAGTCACGCCTTAATTGGTAAATATGATTTAAGTCAATTCCTTTTTTCATTTCTTAATTCTGATTTTAGGCTGGAACTATTCCTTTCTTTTTCATCCAATCAATAGAACCAAGAATATCGTCTTTGCTAAATTTTGCTTTTTCCTTTGACCATTTATAAACTGCCTCAATTAACAGCTCATTGGTAATTGCTTTTTCATTGTCTCTCATATCCATCCAACATGCGAAGATCGTAGCGACTAATTCTACATCATTTGTCTTCATCTCTCTAAACTCCTTAATGATGAAATCGACTTTGTCGGAGTTTTTGTTGAAATATCTATCGTACCACTCTCTATGCTCACCGGCTTTTTCTAACGGAGTATATTTCGGAAAATCATCTACTTGAAATTTGAACCACTTCTTTTCTTCAAACTGTTTATCCAGTGATCTCATTAACTTCGGATCGTAAGGCCCCATTGCTTGTCTCAAGAAGCTAGCATGGATGGGCATGTTCATCGCATTTTGACAGAGGTAAAGAAGTTTTTGAAGTTTGAGGTGTCCCAATGACCATTCATTTTGAAGTCTATAAACTATCTCTGCAGCAAGGACAGTTCTTTTGTGATATTCTACATTGCTTACCGTTTTGGGTTCAACTGACTCAAGAATCCGATCAGGGTCGATCTTGTTAGCGTTTGCCTTAAAAGCGTAATTTTCAAAGACCTTGTTAAATTCGCTGAGTTGCTCACTGCTTTCGGGGAATCCAAAACCAATTGCGTTAAATAGATCATTCAAATCATCCGCGTCACTCATGACTTTGTATTTATTGTGAGGTTCATAATTTTTAAGCCTTCCTTAATCTTGTCATGGGCCTCCTTCTTATAAGAACGAATAGTATTTTGAGTAACATTCCCAAGATGCTGTCTAAGCTCTTCTTGTAATTTCCTGGGTAAATTACAACCAGCTCTTTCATGAGCTGTATATGTGAGATAGACGGCTTTATGACTTGGTGGAAGAGATTGGATTATTTCGTACTGAATTCTTGCTTTGGTGCTTAAGTTATTCAAATCAACCTTTGGTAGTTCTGTTATAATTCGTTCAGTTCCGTCATAAAGTTGCCCTTTTTCTTTCTTCTGCTCTAATCGGTAGAAATTTGTTAGCTCATTTCTAGCAATTTGGTATAGATATATTTTAAAAGAGTCATCAATTGTCTTTCCCTTACCCTCTCTAGGATCAAATTTGCCCTTTTTTGCGTAAGCTTTAAAAGTATTATCAGCGATGATTTCAGCTGTGTTACTCGAGTGTCTGAATCGCTTACAATTAATTTCGCACTTCTGTATAAGATCTTTTTTAAAGCGATTAACAAGGGCAAAAAAAGCATTATTCCTATTCAGCTTATTGGAGCCGCTCTTATTTTGAAAGGCCACAACTAGCTCTTCAGTAGATTTTGCATCATATTCTTTCCAAGCGGTCATATTGTATACCAAAAAGCGTTGGTAACGCCCTCCGTATTTAGGTTAAGTGGGCTCTCAGAACCGCAAGGAGCAGGGCTTACGAAATTTTAAATCTAAATATATAGAATTATGGGAAAAGTAGACGAAAAAGACGGAAAGAAAGGGGAGCACGAAAAAGTGTTCAACATTATCGTGAATGCGAAGGAGCGTGAATTCAAAGGTGAGGAAATTTTATTTGATCAGGTCATAGAGCTAGCTTTTGGCTCCGTATCAACTGATCCAAATGTGGCCTATACCATCACTTACAAACGCGGTCATGGAAATAAGCCTGAGGGCTCAATGGTCAAAGGAGATGTTGTGAAGGTTAAGGAACGGATGATCTTCAATGCCACAATGACTAATAAATCATAAAGTCACCTTTAAATTTACTACTATGACCAAAAGTGAATGGATAGGACTAAGTGTCCTAGCAGGGTTTATTATTCTTTGGCTAGTTTTTGACAGAGCAAAGTTGAAGCTTAGACTTATTGACCTAGAAAAGGAGATTGATGATAATAATAATTTAAATAAGGAGATAAGGAAAAGACTGAAGGAGCTTGTTGTAAATAATAAAGATGTTGATGCTGAAATCTCAAATGAGCTCGGTCAGATAGCCGCACTTATAGAAATTAAACAAGAGACCAAGGCAATTTTATCAATGGTCAAAATTGTTGAAACCCTATTACATAAAATTTATGGCGAAGATCAAAGATTATCAGAAGCAGCGAAAAAGAATAATAGGAAGAGGCCTGCTTTTATGGATTTTCTTGAATTAGCCTTAATTGATAAAGTAATGTCAAAAGAGGACTACCATTTAATTTCTGTGGCAAAAATTATAAGAGATGAAGAGGCTCACGATCTTAATGTGGAAAAAGAGAAAAGTAGAGTTCTTAGTTCGTTCATTTCTTGCATCGCTATTATTTTAACACTATGTAAGTTAGCGAAAGCCAAACTCAAAATTGGTAAGCAGATAGTGGAAACTGAAGTAGTCGAAGTAAATGTTGTTTAAGAAAGCCCGTTCATGTTGGTCGCCCGACCAGCATGCAATAAGTCTTCAGTATATAAGTAACCAGATTCGTCTTCTGTGAGGATCAAAAACGATGTAATAAGTAGCTAACGTTGTTGGTCAGGCGACCAACAACAACTTAAGGGTTCAGGAGAAATAGACCCCCACTAATAAGATCTTTCTTTAACCTTAAATAGGTTTCATAAGTCGCCTTTTGTTTGCGCCACCCAGGCTGGGGCGTTGTCCATTTTCTGTCTTAGTAATTTGTTAAGCTGAGCTGAGTGGTGCTGTACATGACGCATATTATAGAGCAGCATTTCAAACATCGAAAAATTGCGATATGAATTGACCCAGCGCATTTCGGAAATCTCGTCTATTGAAAAGTCCGAAAGCAATTTGTGGCACTTTTTCCTGCTGGCTCGGAGATAGGCAAGCAATTCATCCTTGGTGTATGCCCTCTCCGGAAGTTTGCCCTCAAATTCAGAGTTGGTGAATGGCTGGGGCGATATATATTTCGTGGGTTCGAGCGATAGGTAATAATCCAGAAAGAACAAACAGTGATAAGAGATGTACCAAAACTTATCTCCCGTATCCCACAGTTCATCGGGACACATCAAAATGGCATTCTCCAGCATATCAATACTTGCCCCAAATTGTTTCCAGAGCGATTCGTTGACTGATTGATTCATGTATTTGCGGTATTTTGTTGTTCACTGCAAATTACCGAATCAGGTGACAACCTTATGTCAGGAGTTGTAGTGGTTCAGTTTATTTTTTTCGCCTCGGGTCTGTGCAACCCTTTGTGTTTTAGAAAAAATTTATTGGTTAATAACTTCACCCCCCCCGTTTCATGTTGGTCGCCCGACCCGTTCATGTTGGTCGCCCGACCAACATGCTAATAAGCCTTCAGCGTATAAGTAACCAGGTTTGTCCATGCTAGGATCAAAAAACGATGTAATAAGTAGCTAACGTTGTTGGTCAGGCGACCAACAACAACTTAAGATCTCACTGCACTTTCAAGAGTGTTCTACTTCCACCAATAACTTCCACAGTTCATGTTGGTCGCCTGACCAACATGCTATAAGTCTTCAGGGTGTAAGCAACCAGGTTTGTCCCATGCTAGGATCAAAAACGATGTAATAAGTAGCTAACGTTGTTGGTCAGGCGACCAACAACAACGTAAGGTCTCACTGAACTTTCAAGAGTGTTCTACTTCCACCAATAGCTTCCGTTGGATATCTTGTCCAGTCGTAGCGGCTCTCCAATCATGGGGGCTGTGATTTGCTGCTTCAGCGTGGCGGCCATTGCTACGGCACGGTCGATGGGGTCTGTCCACGAGTGCAGGCTAAGTTTAAATTTTCCCCAGTGAACTGGAAGCAACACCCTGGCCTGAAGATCAATTGCCGCTTGCACGGTTTGTTCCGGCATCATATGAATAAAGGGCCACTGCTCGTTGTACTGGCCGCACTCCAGTATAGCCAGGTCGAACGGCCCCATCTTGTCACCGATGGTTTTGAAAGAGGTATCGTACCCTGAATCACCTCCGATAAACACAGCATAGCCGTCAACCTTCAAAACAAAAGAAGTCCATAATGACTGGTTGCGTTTGAATCCTCTTCCTGAAAAATGCCTTGCCGGTGTGGCGGTCAATTCCATACCGGAAAAGAGGGTTGCACTCTCCCACCAGTCAAACTCGCGAACGGTTGCTTCGTCTATTCCCCAATAGATCAAATGCTCTCCTACGCCAAGGGCTGTGCAAAACTGCTTCGTCTTTGCCCGCAGCTTTTGTATGGCGTGATAATCCAAATGATCATAATGGTCATGCGTAAGGATTACTAAGTCCAGCTCCGGAAAATCATCAATGGAGTAAGGGTGGCTGTAGGCAAAGTTCTTTGTACCTATGAATTGCCAGGGCGAAGCATAGGCACTGAATACCGGGTCAACTAAAATTCGTTTGCCGTTAATAATGATGAGATACGATGAATGGCCGAACCAGACGATCATCGGTTCACTCAGCGACAATGATTTCAAATCCGATTTTAGAACAGGCAATGGCGAACCCGGCACTCCGTCTGTTACCTTACCGAAAAAGAATTCTGTCATCATCTTCGGATAGGATGCGCCTTCAGCGAGCATCGCGGTGGGCAGTATATTTTGAAAAGCTCCCTCCTTATAGTTGGGAGAACTCTTTATTCGACTCAGTCTCTTGCCGGAAGGTAGTTTGCCAAAGGAATTAAGCATTGCGGGTTGGGGTAAAGGTCACACGTTGGGTGACGAAACATAGTTGGATTTATTGTAACGGATAGTCTCTCTTCATTTACTGCTCTTGCACTCAACCAGCCAATCCCAGGGAAAAGGAGCTTGCATCCACTTTGGAGGCGATGAGAATTCTGTATTCCATTCGTACTCCAGTTTTTCAATAGCCGTAATGGCAAGCCCTGCCGACTTGAATAAAACTTCCAACTCGGGATGTGAATAGTGCTTTGTAGGAACTCCATTAATATGAACGAGGCCCTGAAGAATATCTACCTTACTGCCTTTGAAATAATTCAGTTCGCTGGCGGAAATTGCTGAAGGCTTCACTCCTTCCCTGCGGTACCAATCAATTAATCGCCAGGAAGAAAATAAGATGCTCTCCATGGACGGAATGACAATGAGTGCGCGGCCTTCTTTCGTTAGCGATCGCTGAATATTGCTAAACATCACTTCGTTCTTCTTTATCTCTGGCAGCATGATGACGTTGCAACAGAACACAAAAGCTGCTTTGGGCAGGCGCAGGTTTCTTCTGGATAGGTCGAGGCGCTGGTACGTGATATTCGAATAGGAGTTTTGTTTTGCTATAGAAAGACATTCGGCAGAAATATCAATGGCCGTCACCTGCCGGAATGCCGGAGCCAGGTAGCGAAAGGCTTTGCCTACACCACAACCAAAATCAATAGCCTGATGAGAACGGTTCGCATGTTTCCTGAAATAGCGAGGCAGTATCTTGTTCTTATCGCTCTTAAAGACATCAAAAATTTCATCCTCATAGCGTGTCGCTATTCCGTTCCAATGTTTCTCCTGATTCATACGATAAAGCTCATGTAAAAGAATTCAAGGTATCGTTTGATTAACGTAAGCATGACCTGTTGCTCTTCAAATTGACTCAAGGTAAAGGTCTTCTACTTTTTTCCTTGCCCAGGGTGTCTTCCGCAAGAAGGTTAAGCTGGATTTGATGCTCGGATTGCTAATGAAACAATTGACCGGTATCCGATAGCCTAATTCATCCCAGCCATAATGATCCACCAAAAAAAGGAGGATCGCTTCTAATGTTTTACCGTGAAGAGGATTATTGGGTTGCTGCTCCATCAATCGAAATTTGTTCGAGGTCGTTATGATAGTCAAACTGAAGATCATCCGGCAGCGCATTTACAGTAGCCCTGATCTTCTTTACCTGCTGCTGATACAAATTATAAAGAACCGTTCCTTCATCCAAACGAATGCGGGCGTTTCTGACTCCCTTACAAAAATAAACGCGCAGCTCAATCTCCGTTGACTTACTACTTGAATACTTAATGTGGCGGTTGACTATTCTAAGAATCTTGCGCAGGCTTTTCTTTGCGTAGTAGGTCGTTCCTTCGGGAAGTTGCCCAAACAAATCATCCATCTCTGCCTTTATGCCTTCTATATACCGAGTTTCATCGTGCGCCTCAAACAAAAGATAGCTAAGTAATTCCTTATTCTCTTTTTTGTATTTGGCAAGTCGCAAGCATAGCTCCTGAACCTGTGCCAGCGGCAGCGTAGTAATCTCTCGTTTGAGTTCGCTGAGCGATGCGGTGGTCATATCAATTTCTATAAAAGAAAGACGTTACTCCTTTTACCCCCGGCTTCACCTGAAACAGGCATCCCGCTAAAGGGTATTTCTCTTTTTGTTCCGCAGTGACTTCGATGCTTGCTGTTGTAATAAATAAGGTATCCAGTTCTTTTCCGCCAAAGGCACAGGAGGTAACATGGTAGGCCGGTACGTCTATCTTCGAAATCAATTTACCCGTCTGTGGGTTCCACCTGCCAACGCAACTTCCTTTCCAATGCCCAATCCACAACATACCCTCCGCATCGATGGTCATACCATCCGGAGGATCAAATTCATTGTTCGCTTCAATTATTATCCGGCCGTTGGAAAGCAGACCCTGTTCCATGTCAAAATCGAAAGCCTGTACCGTACGTGTTGGTGTGTCTATATAATACATTGTTCTATTATCGGCCGACCAGCAAATGCCATTGGATATAGTAATGTTGCCAAGCATTTTTTCTAACGTACCCTTCGTCAACTTGTACAACGAAGCAACTGCGGGCAAAATAGCAAGGTGCATTGTCCCTACCCACAATCTTCCGGCAGGGTCGCACTTGCCATCGTTAAATCGCATGGTAGTGGGGTCATGGTCTGCCGGATGTAAAAGCTTCTTCTGCTGAGTGTGTGGATCAAACTCATACAAGCCATCTTGTAGAGCCACAATTACTTTCCCATTTTCAGATGGCACGACTGTCCCAACCCGTTGGCCAAGCGAAAAAGACTGATGCTTGTTACTTTCAGGATGAAGAGTATGAAGGATTCCTTTTTCAATATCTATCCAATAGAGCTCTTTCGTAATGTCATTCCATATCGATCCTTCCCCAAGAGCATCAAGGGATTTGAAAGCGAGGGTAGCCTCCAGTGTTTGCTTCATTATCGCTGGCCGGGAGAATAGGTGCGCTCAAGCTGATTGAGAATATCTTCTTTATAAAAGAGAACATCTCTGAACTGTCCCTGAGAATATAGTGGAGCCTGATCGCTGAAGTGAGGTGAATTGGGATCGCTATTTTGTCCACCAGACATGATCGCTTTGGCACGGAGTCGCTTACCAAATTCAACAACTGCTACGAAGCTATTGCCAACACTACCATACATTTTCTTTGTGTTAGGATATTTTCTACTGCCATACGCTGCCAACGAGCCCCAAAAGGAGGATGTAAAAGATACGGCCAAACTTGGCTGTTGATCATCGAACCCAGCATTAATATCTCCACCAATCCGTTGAAAGCGATTGACTTCTCCCCACGGTTGTTTCCAGCTTCCAAAATCGCGTTGCAGTTCGGCAACAGTTTCTGCCAACGCCTTCATTTTTTCTGCTGCTGTTGTTTCTGTTTGCAACCATGCTATGATTCTCAGTTGATCAAGTCTAGATGGAATTTTTGAAAGTGTATTTTGGCGTAACCTAAATGCCCAGTAAATGGAGAGTGTCGTAGGAACGGAAGTTGTTGAATAGCGAAGATCCCAGTTGCGCACTGCCTGCACCGGCTCAGCATACTTTGTTTTAAGTGTGTCGTTAGCAGGCGCTAGTTCATCATAAGCTTTTACGAAAGCAGGAAGTAGTTTTTCGAAACCGGGTAAATATGAATCATAAGCAGAGGCAATCAGTTTGTCCAATGTAAAGGCCGTCTCCTTCTCCAGTACTTTAATAGCATGAATGCCTCTGGCGTTCTCGGCATCGGGCGCCATATAGTTAGGGAACTTACTTTTATCGGGACTACTCGTACCGGAGACCGTAAAGGGTGTAGAATTACAGTTTTGAATCCACCCCGTTGCAGGATTGTACACATGAATCATTTCATTGACGGTGTGAAGTTCTTTCCATTCCGTAGCCGGGTTACTTCCATCAAGTGGTGCGTTCCAATTGAAGCGTGTATCGCGTTTGGGGATAAAGTTGCCATGCCAATACGCGATGTTTCCCTGATCATCAGCATAAACTGTATTATTGGATGAATTGGTATTCAAGTCCATTGTCTTTTTGAAGTCATCAAACGTTATGGCCTTAGTGCGTAGGTAAGATTGCGCCAAGGCTTTCAATGGCTCAATCATAATTTTCATACTTATCCACTTCCCTTCGCGCTGTGCCACCACCGGGCCATGATTTGTATGATATACGGTGAATTCCTTTTTACTCAAACTATTTCCATTCCGATAGGTGATATTGATCTTTTCAGGCGCCAACGGTTTCAGTTCTTTACCGTATTTATAAAAGAGCGCGTCCTTTTTCTTTACAATCGTCTCCGCATATTCATCCATAGCATCTGCCTGACTGGACGTATGCATCCAGCCGCAATGCGAATTGAATCCCTGGTAGATAAAAAATTGCCCCCACGTTGCAGCTCCGTACGCATTAAGTCCTTCTTCACTTACCATGTGCAACTCAGACCGGAAGTAAAATGAAGTATGAGGGTTGATCAGCAACAACGAATTGCCGGAAGTACTTCTGGAAGGCGCGATGGCAAAACCATTTGATCCCTTCGGTTCGGGCTCCAAACCGTCATCGGTAAACTCTTGCTTCAGGTCACCGGGAAGCTTTCCATAAAATTCTTTTAATCCGTTGAGTGAAACTTGTTCTATGTCGCCACCAATGCTGCCTTCACTAAAAAGCAACGGCATCCACGGTTGAAATCGCTTCAACAATTTTGGTTTAACATCAGGGTGTGTGTATAAATAGTAGTTGACTCCGTCCGCAAAGGCAGTACACACTTTCTTTAACCAGGCGGGGCTTTCGTTGTAGATTGCAATTGCCTTGGTGGTATCAATGAACAGTCGTGTGCGCAAGTCATGATAGAGGAAGGCCTCTCCTTCGGCTTCTGCCAGCCGCGCTGTAGCCGTTAAATAGTTTCTCTCTACTCGTGCGAAATCATCTTCGCATTGGGCGTATAATGCACCAAAAACAACATCAGCATCCGTCTTACCGAAAATGTGAGCAATGCCCCACTTGTCTCTGTGTATGGTAACCTGGCTGGCTTGCTGGCTCCATCGGTTGACTTCTTCCTTATTGACGTTTTGCGCCAGAACAGATGACGACAGTAGTAAAAGCAGAACAATATTCTTCATAGGTAAGGATTGACTTCAGGCAATATAATTTTTTGTTACCTCAGGTACAATCTATTTGGGATAGGATATGGAAATAGCTGTCCGGCAAAAAGAGAAAAGTTCGCCTCAGCGATTTAAAGAAGATCCAATAAGGTAGTGGCCTGAAATTAATTCGTATCCTTCTTGGGGGGATAACCTCTCAGCACCAACTTGATACCTTTCCGCACATTCTTTTCCGAGAAATCGGGCGTAAGATCCAGGTAGCCGATGGCGAATGATTCCCACACAATGCGGCTCTCTTTCTTGTCGGCCATGCCAATAATCAGTGTGCCCTTGAGATAGTTGATTACCTCACGCTCACTATCCAATGGTTTGTAGAACGGAGGATCATCTGATCTGTGATAGATGATGGATTGTTCGTCCTTGAGGGTGATGGTAAAGCCCACCAGCAAATCAGGATTGTCAGTATCCTGCGTAAGCCCTTTGGCAGTCAGTTCGTCAATAATCGCTTTCTTTAAATTCTCCCGCAGCAGACTATCATTAAGATACCCGGGGCCGGAAAATTTAAATTCACACCCATCCATCCAACAAAATGTTTTGTATTGTTTAAAGTCAACGGACTTATCGTATTTCGTGTGCACATTAATCGAACAACTGCTCAGTACAAAACCGAAAATGGCCAACATTATTAACTGTCTCATTTCATTACTTGTTTAATACCCAATGATAATTGGTTTCTATAAACTTAACTATGACATTCGTCAGAAAATGGAAAGATAACTTGCCGACCGGCTTGCGATTTTAAGTTCAATTGTCAGGCGTAACGTTTTTTTTGCTATAATTGAAAAATAAAACCCTATTACTATGTCTAAAGGTCAGGATAAAAAGAAGGAAGAAAAGAAGAAGCCCCTGAAAACCCCTGAGGAGAAGCGTGCCGAAAAGAGGGCAAAAAAAGCAAACAGAAACTAGTTCCTTCGTTTTGTGTCAGTCTTTGAATAAGGCTGACACAAATTTTTAACACTTATCCCGCGCTCATGAGCAAAGTCGTTATCGGAAGTTTTCTCGAATTTGAGAAGTACGTTGGCAAAGAGTTGGGCGTCTCTGATTACCTCAAAATTACACAAGCTCAGATCAATCAGTTTGCTGAAGCTACACTGGATCATCAATGGATTCACACCGATCCGGCACGGGCAGCAATAGAAAGTCCCTTCAAAAGTACCATCGCTCACGGCTACCTGGCGTTATCTATTGTTCCACACCTGTGGGATCAGATAGCAGAGATCAATAACATAAAGATGCTAATCAACTACGGCATTGAAAAACTCAAATTCAATCAGCCTGTGTTAGTCAATAATGAAGTTCGGCTTCGCGTAGCCTTGCAATCCATTATCAACCTGCGCGGTGTAGCCAAAGCGGAATTAAACATCGAACTGGAAATTAAGGATAGCACCAAACCTGCCTTTACAGCTACCCTAATATTTTTATATCACTTTAAGTAATCGCTGATTGCTCTGTGAGTGGCTCGAACGTAACTACCAAGAACCCAGCTCTCAAACCCAAGCCCGAAGTTGACTCGGATGCGCTTGAATTGATTGCCTCGTTAATGCAGGAGGATTCACACGTGTATGTGCATTGCCACTTTGACAATCCTTATACCGATGCCTTAATACGAATCTGGAAAACTACTTTTCTCATTGACAAAGATTCCGCCTTCAAGTCGTCTTTACTTCACGCGGAAAAAATTTCGTTTGCCCCGCAATGGACATTGATACCTGATGGTATCAGTTATTCATTTCTTCTCATCTTTTCGGCATTGCCTAAGTCCTGCCGGGTATTTGATTTCGTTGAAGAGATCAATCAGCCGGGTGGCTTTACGGTGAGAAACATTCAGCGTAATGACACCGATGTCTATCATATCAATCTTATCTGATTAACAGGTCACTTTGTCGATTTATTCATCATTAAGAGAACCTTGCCAGTGAGGTTTGCGTAAACCAATTTGAAAAATGTGATGTTGTAAAAGTGCAGGCACATCTGGGTTGATAGAAAATTTGGCAACCAGGAGTCATGACAAAATTTTTAATACCTGTTTTGTCGCTGTGCAGCTAATTATAAAGTAAATGAATTGGATTACTATCTATATTACCGGGCGAGTTGATTTCAAAGATGACGTAAGAAAAAAATTGGAGCGGTCAGATGTTGAGTTTATTCCCGGCTATATTGAAAATTCGTCTACAACCACGCCACACGATTTATACTGGCTCAATGGCCATACCGACCTACGTCAATTCAAAGAAGCTATCGGAGGAAAATTGATCTGGAAATATCGCTTACGGTTCTTCTCCAATTTGGAGGAATTCATTGCTTTTCAGGATAAAGCTTCAGGCGTAAATGATTTTACGGCCCATGAGTTGAAAATGATTGCAGACATGCAGGCTGAGGAAGGTAATTTGAATTGAATATTCTACTGCCTATTGCATCTGTTTTATCCAATCGAGGGTAGCGTCAGCAAGTGATGGAATAAGGTTCTTCTTCCCTGACTTGAAAGAATGATCTGCTCCTTCCCAACTTTTTAGCACTCCGTTCGGTAAACCGTTCAGAACATTCTCAAGCAATGACATGTCTGCTAATTTATCGTTAGTTCCCTGAAGAAAAAGCATAGGTATAGTAACGCGCTTGAGATGATCGGCACGATCGGAAGATGGTTGACCGATGGGATGAAGCGGGAATCCAAAGAAGACAATCCCCTTTACATACACAGGGCATTCTTTTGACAGGCGTTGCGAAGTCATTCTTCCTCCGAATGACTTACCCCCTACGTACATTGGAACAGATGGGTACTGCTCGTGTGTTGAGTTGATGATAACCGATACCGTCTTCTCGGCTATCGGAGCAGGATCAGGCCGCTTTGATTTCTTCTCCATGTAAAGAAAGTTAAATCTAACGCAGCCGATATTTCGCGCCACCAACTCTTCGGACAGAGCCTCCATAAAAGGATGCTTCATGCCTGCACCGGCACCGTGGGCAAGGACAAGCAATGCGATGGCATCATCGGGCATGGATGCGATGATGGAGACACTTCCCAGACTGTCCGAAATAAGCACCTGACTTTCCTTCTTCAATTCAACTCTGTTTGTTCTGTGGCACTGTAAATTTACAAAGCCGACAAGGGATTCACTCACTTTTCTACTACCTTTGCGGCCTATTTTCAGAGAAAATGATTGCAGCAAATAACCTTTCACTTCAGTTTGGCAAACGGGTCCTTTTTGATGAGGTCAACATTAAGTTTACCGCAGGCAATTGCTATGGCGTAATTGGTGCCAACGGAGCCGGTAAGTCAACGTTTTTAAAGATACTGGCTGGTGATATCGAGCCCAATTCGGGCAGCATCGTGGTTGATCAAGGTAAGCGGATGGCCGTGCTGCGTCAAAGTCACTTTGAGTTTGATGAAGTCTCCGTTATTGACACGGTGATGATGGGTCATGGAAAGCTGTGGAGTATCATGAATGAAAAAGATGCCATTTATGCCAACCCCGATTTTTCTGAAGAAGATGGTATAAGGGCTTCTGAACTGGAAAGCGAATTTGCAGAAATGAACGGGTGGAATGCAACATCAGATGCTGCCTCCCTTCTTAGTGGCCTTGATATACCTGAAGAATTCCACTACACACTCGTGAAAGAACTGAGTGGAAATCAAAAAGTAAGAGTATTACTGGCTCAGGCCATCTTCGGCAATCCGGATATCCTTATTCTGGATGAGCCAACCAATGACTTGGATATTCATACCATTACATGGTTGGAAGATTTCCTATTGGAATTTAAGAACACGGTAATCGTAGTTTCTCACGATCGTCACTTTCTGGATACGGTGTGTACTCATATCGTTGACATTGATTTCAAATCCATCAAACTCTTCACGGGTAATTATTCGTTTTGGTATGAGTCTAGTCAGCTAGCGCTGGCTCAACGGGCTTCCTCTAATAAGAAGGCGGAAGAAAAGAAAAAAGAACTTCAGGAGTTCATTGCACGCTTCAGCGCCAATGCCTCTAAATCCCGTCAGGCAACAAGCCGAAGAAAGTTATTGGAGAAAATCACCATTGATGATATTCAACCTTCTAACAGAAGATACCCTGCTATCATCTACATTCAAAAGCGAACAGCGGGTGATCAGATTTTACATGTCGAAGGCTTAGGGAAATCGAGCGCAGAGAAGGTACTCTTCAAGAAGCTCGACTTTTATATAAATAAGGGCGACAAGATTGCTTTTCTCAGCAAAGACAGCTTGGCAATAACTTCTTTGTTTCAGGTTCTAATGGGAGAAGATAAAGCAGACACGGGCGAGTTTAAGTTTGGGCAGACAATCACAACGGCTTATCTGCCTAATGACAACACCGCTTACTTTCAATCCGATGACAACCTCATTGATTGGCTGCGCCAATTCTCTGAAGATAAGGACGAGGTATATATCAGGGGCTTTTTAGGAAAAATGTTGTTCTCTGGTGAGGAGGTATTTAAAAAGTGTAGTGTCCTTTCCGGAGGAGAGAAAGTGCGCTGCATGATTTCACGCATGATGCTTCAGGGGGCGAATCTTCTGGTGCTGGACGAGCCTACCAACCATCTTGACCTGGAATCAATTCAAGCTTTCAATAATGCGTTGAAAGATTTTCCGGGTACGGTATTGTTCACATCGCATGATCATGAATTTACGCAAACTGTCGCTAATCGGATCATCGAAATAAGCCCAAATGGTTTTATCGATAAGATGGTGACCTATGATGAATACATTACCAACGAGAAGATAACCCAACAGAAAGAAGCGCTCTACGCGTAGCGCTATTTCTTAATCAGCTCTTTCACTATTCCGGCATAGTATTCACCGAAGTACGGACCGACCCAACTCATGGTCATGGTCTCTTCTTTTTTTCGTGTGTCGTAATGCTCATCCTCATTGATGTAGCCTGAATAGCTTCCGTTGAAACTTGTAATGATGAGCCGATCGCCCTGACTACGGGCGAGCTCGTCAAACAAGTTATTAACAGCTACTTCTCCCGAAAAATCGCAGGAGGTACCGAGGAAGATGATGTTGCCAAGTTTCATAAAGGTGATTTCTGCACGCAACTTCCCGACAAGTTGTTGAAATACCCAGTCGCGAACTTTCCAGTCCTTCAGAATTCTCATTTGTGAAGGACCCATAAACACGGGTAATCTTCCAAAGGAAATAGTAACAGAGTCCACCGTGCCGTCTGGTACTGCATTGTTAATCTTTGGCGCAAGGATAGCGCTCGCTTTCTCTATCGCCACGAAGTCTTTTACCTTAAGGTAGTCCATATCCAACCGATGGCTGCCTACCATACCCGCCATGTACATACCAAAATCCCATCCTTCCTTTTTCAGGTTTGATATTGTAGCGGACGGATAATCGCCTGACAGCGCGAGGCTCTTCTTGGATATATTTGCCGCATGTGCAGCGTAAGTAAACAACATGCCTCTTGTACTGTCTTCCCGATCAAAGCGTATACCTCTTAACTTACTATCGAAGGAACCTAATCGCGGAGCAAGTCTGTTGGAGACACATTCTTTTGCATCTGCTTCCCAATAGGAAAGCGTTGAAGGGATGGAAATTTTTTCTGCGAGAGCCATGTGCTCAATAATTTTATTGGTAGTCGCAGTAAGCCATGCTTCGTTGTAGCCACCAAGAATAAATTTGCCCATGATACTGGTATCCCATCCGCCTATTCCGTTGTGTGTATGGGAAACGGAATAATAAACAAAGTCACTCCCCTCCCCCTTGGCAATTAATTTCTCTTCGATCATTCTTTTAAGTTCGGGAGGAAACAAAAGCAAGTCCATACTTATTAAGTAGGCTGTTACATTGCCATTGTCGATGGCTACAATCCGGGTATACAACGAATCATGAACCTGATCAAAGTGATCTCTGGGTGTAAATCCAGCCATCGGCATAGGAGACGAAGGTGTTATATTGAAGCTGCTCCATCCTACTTTGAGATTTCCTTTTGGATTGATTGTTTCGGGAATGAACTGACTGAGTTCATTTTGCATCGAATTGTAAAATGCCTGCTCCTTTAAAGGTGTTCTGTCAATGGGTGCAAAAAGAGAGAGCAGAACCACGGCCAGAATCAGGCATACAAAGAGGAACCATTTACCAATTCTATTCAGCATCAGGGCAAAGAAATTATAGCAAGGTAAGAAGACCTCTGATCTCCTCGGAGTAGGTAGGTATTGCGCCATGGTGGCTTGCCACAAAGCCTCCCACCTGATTGGCTACTTTGGCTGCAGCGATGGCATCGCCCTTATGAAAATAGATGTACATAAAGGCAGCACTAAAGGAATCACCAGCGCCAACGGCATCGGCCACTTCTACTGCCCTGCCTGAAATCAACTGCAACTTATCAGCTTCAAAGATATAACATCCCTTTTCGGCAGCAGTAATAATAATAAGCTCCAGCTCGTAGTCATTATACATTTTCTTACAAAATGCTTCCAGCGACAGCTCGGTCTTATAAAGAAGTTGTGAAACAACCGGAACCTCACTGTGATTCAGTTTAAGAATATTGCATAGCTTTAGAGAATCGTCAATGATATCCTTATTGTAACTATCCTTCCTCAGGTTAACGTCATAAAAAACATAATCGAAATTATGTTTTGCCAGGAGGTTCTTAATGGTTTGTTTAGTGGTAGGGCTACGTTGTGCCAGTGAGCCGAAGTAAAATACATCAAACTCCTGCTCTTCGATCTTGCTATTCACATCAGCATAGTCAATAAAATCATAGGCTACCGAAGTGTGGATGGTATAATCTGGTTGGCCTTCATGTAGCACCACTTCCACAGTTCCTGTCGGATACTTTTCATCCCATTGAATAAGCGAAGTATTAACTTCGTAGGATGCAGCCATCGCTGCCGCTTTTCTTCCCAGTTCATCTTTACCGAGGCGAGAGATAATATAGGCCTTGCCGCCACATTGTGCTATGTGGGCTGCAAAATTGAACGGAGCGCCACCCAAATAATTTTTGCCTTCAATGATATCCCAAAGAACCTCTCCAAACGATAGCACTTTCATTTGCTTATTTTTTAAACCCACCAAGGCAATGGCAATTCGATATCTTTTACCGAATCAACAACAAGATCCGCTTTAAAGGCATATTGTGTCAATTGCTCTTTCTTCGATACGCCCGACAATACAAGAATGGTTTTATATCCCATTTGAACTCCGCCCTGAATATCAGTATCCATCGTATCGCCAATAATGGTTGTCTCTGCGGCTTCAAGTCCCAGCGCTTTGCGTGTGGCACGCATCATTACAGGACTTGGCTTACCTACAACAAAAGCCTTGACACCCGTGGCCTCTTCAATCATAGCGGTAGTGGCTGCAATCCCAAGGTTGCCCCATCCTTTCTTTTTTGGAGATGGATCTCGATTTGTGGTAATGAACTTTGCTCCTGCGAGAATCATATCCACTGCACGATTGACCATCTCCAGCGTAAAGTTTCTTCCCTCGCCTAACACAACAAAGTCGGGTTCTGTCTCCACCATGATAATCCCATGTTCATGCAGGCTGGTAAGTAATCCGCCTTCACCAAGCACATAAGCAGTCCCTCCCGGTATCTGACTCGCCAGAAATTTACCCGTTGCCATCGCACTGGTATAGACGTGCTTTTCCGTTACACTAATTCCCAATTTTTTCAGCTTACGAACAACCTCCAATCTCGTGCGCTGACTATTATTCGTCATGAACGTGAAAGGAATGTCCTGCTTCAATAACTTGTTTATAAAATCATCGGCACCAGGAATCATTACATCGCCCCCGTACATCACACCATCCATATCAATTAGTAATCCATTGGCCATTGCTTTCTCTATTTTACAGTCTCAGTTTCGAATAAAGATAGTACATCACGAGAATTGAATCATCTTTCTTTACTATCTTTTAAAAATTTTATGAAGAAACAATGGATGCACAACAGCTATTTAATCTGAAAGGCAAGGTCGCCCTGATAACCGGAGCCAGTAAAGGTATTGGTGAGGCTATCGCACACACGTTTGCGGCTGCAGGAGCCAGGGTGGTTATCAACTCAAGGAAGCAGGAGGAGTTGGATCTTGTGGCTACGGCAATCCGGGCGGCCGGAGGTGAATGCACGGGGATAGCCGCCAATGCAGGTGACCTTACTGCCTGCAAAATGTTGATTGAAAAAACGGTTAGCCTATATGGAGGAATTGATATTCTGGTAAACAATGCGGCTACCAACCCGGTGTATGGCCCGGTAGCAAATTGCGAGGAATGGGCTTTTGACAAGATCATGAATGTAAATGTAAAGGCGCCTTTTGAGCTTGGTAAACTTGCGCTACCGATTATGAAGCAACGAGGCGGAGGTTCCATCATCAACATCAGTTCGGTGGCTGGCATTACCCCAGATCCGGGCCTGGGCATCTATTCTGTTTCAAAGGCAGCATTGAACATGCTCACAAAAGTTACGGCCAAAGAATGGGGAGCAGATGGCGTGAGGGTAAATTCAATTTGCCCCGGATTAATTAAAACAAAGTTCTCAGAAGCACTGTGGCAAAATGAAAAATGGCTTGCTCATTTTGTAAAAGAATTACCTATCGCCCGCCTGGGTACAGCAGAAGAAATTGCTGGGCTCGCTTTGTTTCTTGCGTCAAGTGCATCAGGATATTGCACAGGGGGAATCTATACAGCTGATGGTGGCATTACCATCTGATTGAAAATAAAAAGATCACTTCATGGAAAATATATTTTCGACTGAGCGATTAAATTCAATTCTTCCCAAGGTTATTTCTTTTGTGGAGAGAGAACTTATTCCGCTGGAGAAGGAACACCATAAAAGAACATGGAATGAAACAGCCAGGCTTCTTGATCAAAAAAGAGAAAAAGTAAGAGAGCAAGGACTTTGGGGTTTGCATCTTCCCAAAAATGAAGGCGGACTTGGATTAACGCTTTGTGAGTTTGGACAGCTTAGTGAGGCGATGGCTCGGACACCTTTCTATGGTCACTATACATTCAATTGTCAGCCGCCCGATATCGGCAACATGGAGTTGTTGAGCAAGTTTGGATCCGATGAAGTCAAAAGCCTGTTTCTCCATCCGCTGATGGAAGGAAAAATCCGAAGTTGTTTTTCAATGACGGAACCTGAGTTTGCCGGATCTAATCCTACACGTCTCGCAACAACGGCAGTCAGGCAAGGAAATGACTATGTTATCAACGGGCATAAATGGTTTACATCTTCCGCAGATGGAGCATCTTTCGCCATAGTGATGGCGGTTACTAATCCCGAAGCTGCGCCACATCAGCGTGCTTCGATGATTATTGTCCCGCTTTCTACTCCTGGTTATAAGCTGGTACGAAACCTTCCTGTCTTTGGCGATGCAGGACAAGGATGGTCTAGTCACGCTGAAGTTACATATACAGACTGTCGTGTGCCTGTCTCCTACCGGATTGGCGAGGAAGGAATGGGTTTCAAACTGGCACAGGAGCGACTTGGCCCTGGAAGGATTCATCACTGTATGCGATGGATTGGAATTGCCGAAAAAGCTTTTGACCTCATGTGTGCTCGTGCCGCTACACGCGAAATCGAAGAAGGCGTTGTACTGGGCGAAAAGCAATTTATTCAGGGATTCATCTCAGAGAGTCGGGTTGAGATTGATGCTGCCCGCTTGCTCGTCCTGCGCACTGCTTATAATATTGACAAAGACGGAGCCGCTAATACGCGTGATGAAATTTCTGGGATAAAATTCTATGTCGCTAATATTGTTTTGAATGTACTGGACAGAGCCATTCAGGTTCATGGTGCATTAGGTCTCACCGAAGACACCATGTTGGCCTGCTTGTATCAACACGAACGCGGAGCACGCATCTGGGATGGTGCAGACGAAGTGCACAAACAGAACCTTGCCATGAGTATACTAAAAAAATACGGGTTAGATATTAAAAAGAAGAAGCGAGGATAACTGATGCAGTCACATTAGACTTCAGCCACAACGATGTCAACACCTCCTAATGATACCGCCATTCCGACACGTCAAGGTGAGGAACTTGACCTGCAAAAACTAAATGCCTACCTGAAAGAAAATTTACCGCAACTCGGCACAATGGTATCTGTCACTCAGTTTCCGGGTGGCTACTCTAACCTTACCTATTGCATTTCTACGCAGGATTCAGAATATGTATTAAGGCGTCCGCCATTCGGAGCAAGTATCAAATCAGCTCACGACATGGGTCGCGAATTTAAAGTGTTGACTACACTAAACTCCAGTTATCACAAAATTCCAAAACCGATTATCTATTGTGAGTCAACGGATCCTATTGGCTCGCCATTTTATATTATGGAAAGAATAAAGGGTGTTATCCTGCGAGCTAACACAGCACCTAAGCTTGGACTGAACCCCTCTCTGCTCAAATGCCTTTCCGAGAATTTAATTGACAATTTGGTTACACTTCACTCATTGGATATACGTGCTACGGGGTTGGATCAGCTCGGCAAGCCGGATGGTTATGTGCAACGGCAAGTTGAGGGCTGGACAAATCGCTACTACGCTGCCGAGACGGACAAATTGGAAACGATAGATACGGTGGCACAATGGTTAAAGGAAAATATTCCCAATGCTCAACCTCCTGCCTTTCTTCACAATGACTATAAGTATGACAATGTTGTTCTGAACCCCGATGACCTGACTGAAATACGCGGTGTACTTGATTGGGAGATGGCCACGGTTGGAGATCCATTAATGGATTTGGGAGGGACGCTTGCTTACTGGTCGGAAGCCAACGATGATGATGTGCTTAAAGCTTTTAATCTTACGTGGCTGCCCGGAAATCTGACGCGAAAAGAAATCGTTGAGCGATATGCCGAAAAAAGCCAACGGGATACTTCGGCAATTTTATTTTACTATGTTTTTGGTTTATTTAAAAATGCAGTGATTGCACAGCAAATCTATGCGCGCTGGAAGCAAGGTCATACGAAAGACTCCCGTTTCGGCAGCTTGCTAATGGTTATTAAAAGTATGGGCACCAAAGCGGCAGGAACATTAACTTCAGGAACAGTCTAGCTACTCAAACTAAATATGAATAACGTTGACTACCATATTTCCGAACTACTACATTAAAGAAATTATAAATGTATAAACTCACTAGTTTACACCCACAAAAACGCGCCTTCATTACAGGGGCTGCCTCCGGCCTTGGCAGGGCTTTCTCTTATGAGCTTGCAAGTGATGGCTGGACTATAGGTATCAGTGATATAAATCAGGAGCAGCTCAGCGTTACATCAGACGAGATTAAAAAACGTGGAGGCATCTCTATTTCATTCCGGCTAGATGTTTCCAATCGCCATGAATATCAAAAAGTGGCTGAAGAATTTCTCGCGCAAGCGGGAGGCATTGATCTGTTGTTCAATAATGCCGGTGTGGGAGACGGTGGATTGTTTGAGGAGTATTCACTGGACAACTGGGAGTGGATGACGCAAGTGAATCAAATGAGCGTGGTGTATGGCTGTCATTTCTTTTTACCCACCTTCAAAAAACAGAAATCAGGACATATCTTGAACACAGCAAGCCTTGCTGCGGTGACATGCGCTCCCACCATGGGAGCCTACAATGTAACAAAAGCAGCAGTAGTGGCCATCAGTGAAACATTGTACGGAGAATTGCTAGAACACAATGTGCAGGTGTCTTGCCTCCAGCCTGCCTACTTTAAAACCAACATTGCACAGAGTGCACGCGGAGGTGAAAGGGTGAAGAAGAGCACTCAGTATCTTATTGATAGATCAGGGTTGGAAGCCAATAAAGTGGCGCAAGAAATTCTGCATCGAGCGGGCAACGGAGAACTTTACATCTTACTCCCCAAAGGCGCAAGGAAGATGTGGAACCTCAAACGCCTCGCTCCCACCTGGTTTAGAAAACAAGTGCGCGATAAGTTTATGGCTGCAATGAAGAGAGCGAGGTAAATGTCCACTGGTCTGACTACATCTTTATTCACTCATCCAAACTAGTGCATCTCAATGAAAGCGGTTGTACATAAACAATACGGACCACCCGAAGTTGCCAGATTAACGGAAGTTGCGCAACCTGTGCCCAAGGAAAACGAAGTTCTCGTAAGGGTTTATGCCTCTACCGTCAATCGTACCGACTCTGGCTTCCGCAGTGCCGAATACTTTATATCGCGGTTCTGGAGCGGACTCTTACGGCCGAAGTATCAAACTTTGGGTTGCGAATTTTCAGGAGTAATTGAAGCCGTGGGAAATAGCGTGACCAAATTCAACATTGGAGACAACGTTTTCGGATACAATGACAAAACATTTGGCGGGCATGCTGAATATTTAACAATGGCCGAAGATGATGCGATTACTACATTACCCAAGAATCTAAATTTTGATGAATCGGCACCCCTTACAGAGGGGGCTCACTACGCATTGAATAACATAAGAGCAGCAAAAGTAGAAAGCGATCAAAATGTGTTGGTGTATGGCGCTACAGGTGCCATTGGTTCTGCTGCTGTACAACTACTGAAATACTTTGGCACAAACGTGACAGCAGTTTGCAATTCAAAAAATGTAGCATTAGTAAAATCGTTGGGCGCTGATGTCGTTATCGATTATCAAACAGAAGACTTCACCAAGACGTCAACACCATTTCATTTCATCTTTGACGCGGTTGGTAAGAGTTCGTTCGGGCAATGCAAACCCTTGCTTACCGACAAAGGAATTTACATATCCACGGAGTTGGGAAAGAATGGCGAGAATATCTTCTTTGCGCTTGCAACTCCAATGTTTGGTGGTAAGCGCGTTCTGTTTCCCATACCAACTATTACACAAGAGGATGTTATCTTTCTAAGAGACCTTGCTGAAAAGGGAAAGTACAAACCTGTAATTGATAGCTATTATACGTTAGACCAAATTGTAGAGGCATACAAATATGTAGAGTCTGGTCAGAAAACGGGTAACGTAGTATTACGTGTAAAGCAATAAAAAAACTATGAGTGACTCCTGGACAGCGCGGTGGAATGAACGATATAGCAAAGAGGGGTTTGCCTACGGTGATCAACCTAATGATTACCTAAAGGAACAATTAAATAGATTGACTGCTGGTAAGATTCTCTTTCCGGCAGAAGGTGAAGGACGCAATGCCGTCTTCGCAGCTAGACTTGGATGGAAGGTTTCTGCGTTTGACATTAGCGAGGAAGGGAAAAAGAAAGCACTTCAATTTGCCCAGGCTAACAACGTGTCAATCGACTATCAGGTCGGGGAATTGCAAAAGCTGAACTACTCTCCAAATCAATTTGACGCCATCGCACTCGTATATGCTCACTTTCCCGCGGAAATTAAATCACCCTACCACAAGATGTTGACTAATTTTTTACGCAAAGGAGGCGCAATAATTTTTGAAGCATTCAGCAAAAAACATTTAGACTATATTTCCAGAGATGAAAAAATGGGCGGCCCCAGGGATAGCGCATCACTCTTTTCAATAGAAGAAATAAAATCCGATTTCGCTAACTGTGAATTTATTGAGTTGGAAGAGAAAGAAATTGAACTGCGCGAAGGTGCTTTTCATCAAGGATTAGGCTCTGTAATTCGATTTGTCGGGTGGAAAAAGTAGGAAGATTGCTAAAGAAACCCCGCCACACATTTACTGCTAGTTGCTATCCGTCTTCAACAATTTCCCATCCTTTACCCACACTTCATTTCCAACCGACACGGTAGCATCGGTAAAGAAATTCCATCGAACATAATCGCCAATAACATTTCCACCTAGTTCAGAATTATCGCCAAGCGATAGCCTCACTACGCCTGCTCCATAGCCATAATAAGGAATCCATGGCTTACTCTCCGGTATCGCCAGCAGGGGGTTAAAACCCATAGCAAATTCGCGGAAGGAACGGCCTGCTTCTCCCGCGGCATCCAGTTCCGATTTAGCTGCCAGTTCTCCGCGGGAAGCTCTGATATCGACTACTTTACCAGCACGGAATTCCAGCACCAGGCCTTCCACAATCTGGCCACCCCACATAGAAATTGGAAATGCAATAGTCCCTTCCACCGTTTCTTCAACAGGAGCTACACGTATGGCTCCTGCCGGAAGTTCAATCTCTCTATCAATTAAGTTCCGCTGTTGCTCTCGCTTTGATGATGCATCACCGTCTTGTTTGGTGACTGGCCTGAGGCCGATCTTAAATTTGATATTCGTACCCAATGGCGTGGTTACAGTGACCCATTCATTACGAATAGCATCTTCAAAACTTCGTTGTAGTTGTCCAAGCTTCTTATAATCTGTTTCAAGCAAAACCTTCTGATAATACTCGTTGATGGCGCTGTCTATCGCTATAGGCTCTCCTGATAAATCGTAGGCCCCCGACCAATGAAAATGGATAGTTCTTCCTTTATTCCGTTTCAGCACATCTTGTAAAGCTGCATATTCAACATGATCAGGGCTTGCCCCGGGCAGCATCATACCAAGATCCACCTGCATAAAGTGATTTGTTAACTCTTCCTTACTTTTCCCTTTTGCCTGTTTTACAAAGTCAGTTTCCCACGCTGCCGGTCTGGACGATGAATCAATGGAAAAAGTACCGAGATATACCGCCCCTGTCTTGCTGATCTTTTCTGCTAACAAAGGGATAAGTGGATCAAAGTCTCCGGGTTGTATCATCAATAGTACTTTTTCGTCCTGTACTAAATTGCTTCGCTCCATCAGCATGTTTGCCATAGCTTCCCAGTCGGGATATGGGTTGACTTGAACTGTGGTTGATTCTTCTTTCTGCTGACACGCATTCCAGCAAAAGGAGACAAGCATTATAGCAATCGGGAAAATTAGCTTCTTCATTGGTTAATGATTTTCACAACCAAGATACGATCGAAATATTGTTAGCAAAATCATCTTGATTTGAATAGTTTTAAATCTTTCACTACCGTACATGGCAATATCTCCATTTCAACTATCTATTTCTGTTCAAAAAAATGATATTGATGAAATGGGTCATGTCAACAATGTCGTTTACTTACGTTGGGTACAAGAAGTAGCCGCTGCGCATTGGAATTTTGTGGCGAGTCCGGAATTACAAGCCAAATACTCCTGGGTGGTGCTTCGCCATGAAATTGATTATCGCCTTCCTGCTTTTCTTGAGGATAAGATTATCGGATCAACGTGGGTCGGTGAGTATCATGGCGCACGCTTTGAACGTTTTGTCAAACTCTGTCACGCGGGCAATAACAAAGTGGTGGCTGAAGCCAAGACGATGTGGTGCCTGCTTGATAGTCGCACAATGAAACCAAAACGAATTGACGAAGATATTCTGCAACTGTTACGCGCTGCTCAGTAATTATCTTTTTGCACCACGAAACCTATTGTTACCTGGTCTGCTTCCACGCGGCTTCGGTCGGTTTGAAGGACTCTTTGGTCTTCTGACTTCAGGTTCATAGGCTGGTCCCTCGCCTAGCTCAGGCGGCAGTGGCAGTTTGGGAACAGTCTTATCGATAAGTGTTTCGATGCCAAAGAATTTGCGCTGATCCTTTTCGTTAATGAATGTTATCGCAGTTCCGGTAGTTTCTGCACGGGCGGTTCGGCCAATACGATGCACGTAATCTTCAGCATCATGTGGTGTATCAAAGTTGACAACAAGACTAATGCCCTCTACGTCAATTCCTCTTGATAAAATATCGGTGCCCACCAAGATGGTAAGCTGTTTGCTTCTGAATTCCCTGAGAATTTGTTCTCGTTCAGTTTGTTCCAGGTCAGAATGAAAAGCCTTTGCTGAAAACCCAGCACGCCTAAGTTCCGGTCCTAATTTTTTTACATTCTCTTTTGAGTTGGAGAAGATAATGACACTGCTGTAGCTACCTTCCTTTAACACGTGCTTTAGCAAACCAAATTTTTGTGGGTCATAAACTACGTAAGCTTGTTGCAAAATTCCGGCAGCAGGCTTGGATATAGCAATACTAACTTCCTCAGGAGATTTTAAGATGCGGTTAGCCAATGCCCTGATCTTAGGCGGCATGGTGGCAGAGAAAAGAAGCGTTTGCCTTTCCTTTGGCAGATAGTTAATGATTTTAATAATGTCATCATAGAATCCCATGTCCAGCATTCGATCGGCTTCGTCTAAAATAAGATGCTGAAGATGATCTAAACGCATCGTACCCATAGCAAGCTGAGCGATAAGTCTGCCAGGCGTTGCTATGATAATGTCGGTACCTTCTTCCATGGCGCGTTTCTGTTGATCCCAAGTAGCACCATCACCACCGCCATATACTGCAATTGAGCTGACCGAAGCAAAGTAAGCCAGCCCTGCAATCTGCTGATCAATTTGCAAAGCAAGTTCACGCGTAGGGGCAAGAATAAGTGTGTTAAAATGCCGGTTCTCTGCCCTGATTATCTTGTGTAGAATGGGCAGGATATAGGCAGCCGTCTTACCAGTGCCCGTTTGAGCACATGCAATAATATCCTTATTATCAAGAATGATAGGTATAGCCTTCTCCTGAATGGGTGTAGGCTTCTGGTAGTTCATAGCCGAAAGGCCTTCTACAATACCAGCTTCAAGATTAAAATCAGAAAAAGTCAAATGAAATTTGTTGATGAGGTTGGACTAAAAAAAACCAGGCTTTATGGGCCTGGTTTGAGATGAATTTCCCAAAGAAATTAGTTGACTACACGTACGTTAACGGCATTCAATCCTTTTTTTCCTTCCTGGAGTTCAAAAGTGATCTTATCATTTTGCCGAATCTCATCGATGAGACCGGAAACATGTACAAAATACTCCTTGTTCGACTCTGATTCTTGCACAAATCCAAAACCTTTGGTTTCGTTAAAGAATTTTACTGTTCCTTCTTTCATTATTAATTTGTTAAAATATGGGGCAAAAGTAAGGATAATAGTTGATATAATGATGAAACACGCCAAACGGCATTAAAAAGCCCCTATGATCACTCAAAGGGGCTTTCAATGCGAGGCCAACTGCCAATTACGCAGCCTTCCTTACGCGCTCCATGCTTATTTCTTTATGCTGAGTCAGCCTGATCACTTTTAACTTATCCAGCAAGCGAATGACCAAATAGGTCGGATCCAACTCATGCCAGCGGATGCCTCCAAAATTGGCACGGCCACCATTTTTGTGATGGTTGTTATGGTAGCTCTCTCCCATCATCAAGAAATCGACAGGAAGAAAATTGCGTGATGTATCTCCCACTTCAAAATTTCTATAGCCATACTTATGCGCAAACCAATTGATGATAGCTCCATGAATAGGGCTCATCAAAAACTGAAGAGGCAGAAGCAGCCACAGCCACCAGGTAGTAGCGAATTGCCAGTACACAGCTACATAGAGGATTCCCCAAAATAGTCGTGATGGCCACGAGCGAGCAAATTTATCAAACGCTTCCCACTGAGGAACACCGTCAGTAAAGCGTGTCTCCAACGGAATTTTTTTGTTTGCAATATCGGAATAGATCGTCTTTGTCTTCCACATCATATTCCAAATCGTTTCATCGTACTTAGGTGAGTGTGGATCGTTTTCCGTGTCAGCAAAAGCATGATGCATGCGGTGCATTACGCCATAGCCAAACGGGCTTAAATAATTCGAGCCTTGAAATATCCAGGTGAGAACGAAAAATACCTTCTCTGTAAATTTGTTCATCGTAAATGCCTTATGCGAAGCATAGCGATGCAGGAAAAAAGTCTGAAAGAAAAGAGAGAGATACCAGTGAGCAACAAAGAAAATAAGAATGACTTTCATGGTTTAGGTTTAAGCGTGATTAAGCCAAACAGCGCCTTTCAGCGTTATTTTAAACCTAAGACAAGATTAGAATTGATTTGTGACAGAATACTGAATTATTTCAGCGTTTTTCGGGCAAATCCGTCACAATGCCCTTTCGGAGCTCAGAAACAAGGTCCGTGGGATTACCAAATATGCTCGCTTTGCGGAAACTCTCAATCAATTGCGTGGTGGTTGGCACCTCCCAATTGATCTTAGACGCCTCCACGCTCAATTTCTTTTTTGCCCGACATAACAGTTGCCTGCAATGGTCTTGCTTCTTATTCAGTAGAGATTGAAGAGCGTCATAATCAAAGTCAAAGACTTCTTTTAGCAAGTAGACTGCCCTTTCCAACGGTTCTAGTTTCTGATGTATGATGGACAGTGCTTTTGATAATTCTGCCTCGATATCCATGTGAGCAAGGTCCGACTCCTTAATTTTTAAGATAAAATCAGGAAGGTTTAGGGTCTCCAGGTATTCTTCTTTCTTTTTGCGAAGTGTCGTAAGGTGGTTCAGGCAGTTATTCGTAACCGCTTTGATCAAATACGCTTTGGTATTCTTTATCTTCTCTTGCTCGACACTTAGCCATTTCAAAAAAGTATCCTGAACGATGTCTTCTGCATCCGACTTACAGCGAAGCAAATTCATGGCAATAGCATGAAGCATTGGCTGGTAAAGAGCAATTGTCTGAGCTTGGTTCATTAGGCCAGTTATGGTACAAAGGTACCGACAATTAATACAACAAAAAAGGCTGGAATGTTCCAGCCTCTTTGATTTGATTCGATTTGTTTGACTATTAGTCTAAAAGACCCAACGCTTTCATTCTCTTCTCAATTCTGGTCACCTGAGCTGTCATCTCCAGGTCATTGTACATCAGGTAAAGATTGTCAAGTACTTTACCTTCATCGGGACTCATCTTCTCCAAAGCTTCCCAATATGGCAGTGCAACCCTTAGTTTCTCCTGATATAATTTATCAAGCTCCACTTTCTTTTTGAAGTCTTCTTTTGAATTACCTAACTGATTCATTTCAGCTTTAACTTTCTTTGCATCACCATAGATGATCTCAGCTTTCGCAATCTGAGGTTCAAAATACTTAGGATCAAGCTTTATCGCTTCCTCATACCACGACTTAGCAGCAACCAAGTCTCCAAGTTCCATATTGATCACGCCCAAATAATAACGTGCTTCCTTATCATCCGGGTTAGCTTTCACCTGCTTCTCCATTGCTGTTTTAGCTTCAGGCAAGCGGTTCATCTTTATGTACATATCAAGTTCATACCGTGGAAAATCCGGATGATTAGGGAATGCTGCCACAGCCTCCTGGGCAATCTTCAACGCCATTTCCTTATCCTTTTTCTTATCTCGGTAAATGCTAAAGAGAATCACGTAAGCATCAGGAGACTTTCCTCCCAATTGCTGGTACTTTCTCAGATAGGCAATAGACTTGTCATCTTCTTCAGCAGCGGGACCAAAAAACACACCGGCATTCATTAAGACTGCGGTATCATTGGGGATGAAAAACAATGTGTTTTCAGTCAACTCAAATGCTTTCTTGTAGTCCTTCTCTTCCTGATAAGCGGCTACTGCTTTTGAAAAATAGCTTTGCGCCAAAAAGGGTTTCATTTGAGCATCAAGGATAGGAAGGCCGCTTGCGTCATTAATAAAACTTGTGCTCTTACCTCCGTCAAGTTCCTGGCACTTAGTGAAAGCTTCTTTTGCAACCTGAAAAGCATTGGCCTCTAACTTCTTGGCTTCAGCGTTTTTAGTTGTATCAAATGCAGAGTAAACAAGGCCCTTTAGATACCAGGCCTTTGCGGCATTTTTACTAGGCTGACCTTTTTTATCCACCATAAATTCCTGGCTTGCAACTGTAGCATCGATAATGGCTTTTGCCTCCGCATATTTTGCTTCGCGCAATGCTTTCTCCGCTTTAGTAAGGCTTGGCTTTATCTCTTTCTGTGCCACCGTGATGAGCGGAACAAAAAGTGCAAGTAGCATGACTATCTTTTTCATCTCAAATTTAGTTTAGGGTTAATTATAATCTGGTTTAGTTTTCTGGTTGTAATAGTATTCCCGGGTCTTCCACATTCTGGATTTTCTCCACCGAAGAAATGGCATCATCTTCATTCAGTTTGATTAAGCGCACACCTTGTGTGGCTCTTCCCATTATGCGCAATTCCTCCACTTTAATTCTAATGCTGATGCCTGATTTGTTAATAATCATCAATTCATCTTTGTCTCCAACTTCCTTGATTGCAACAAGCTTGCCAGTTTTTTCGGTTACGTTGATGGTCTTTACTCCTTTTCCTCCTCTGCGTGTCACTCGGTAATCCTCAAGCGAAGATCTTTTTCCATATCCTTTCTCTGATACGACTAGCAAATTCGCGTCTCCTCTGGTGATACAAACCATGCCAATTACTCTGTCATTTCCTCCAGCCTCCAGTGTTACTCCTCTTACTCCGGATGCCGTTCTGCCCATAGGCCGCACGTCCGATTCGTTGAAGTGAACTGCCTTTCCCTGACTTTTGGCAATGATGATTTCGTTATGTCCATTTGTCAATGCGACATTCAGGAGGTGGTCGCCCTCATGAATGGTAATAGCATTGATTCCATTTGCTCTTGGCCTTGAATAAGCTTCGAGTGAGGTCTTCTTAATCGTGCCCTGCTCGGTGCAGAGGATCACAAAGTTGTTATTGATGTACTCCTCGTCATTGAGGTCCTTCACATTAAGCACAGCCCTGACGCTGTCACCCGGATCGATGTTCAGAAGGTTTTGAATTGCCCTCCCCTTTGACGTCTTATTTCCCTCCGGAATCTCATAAGCTTTTTTCCAATATACCTTACCTAACGCAGTGAAAATCAGCAAGTAATTGTGGGCATGTGCAATGAAAAGATGCTCTGTAAAATCATCTTCCTTGGTGGAAACAGCCTTCGATCCAATACCCCCCCTTCCCTGGGTTCTATATTCTGATAGGGAGGTTCTCTTAATGTATCCCTGATTAGAAATCGTTATTACCATTTCCTCATTGGGGATCATGTCCTCAACGGTAATATCTTCCTCACTATGCACAACTAATGTTCTGCGCTCATCACCGTATCGCTCCTTTACTTCCAACAATTCAGTCTTGATCACTTCCATTCTCATTGGCTCGCTGGCAAGCAGCTCATTCAAATGGGCAATAAGTGCTTTCAACTCTTTGTATTCATTCTCTATTTTTTCACGCTCAAGACCGGTTAAACGCTGAAGGCGCATCTCCAAAATAGCCTTAGACTGAATTTCAGAAAGGTTGAATTTCTCCATCAATCCTACCTTAGCAACCTCCGGGTCTTTCGAATTTCGAATTAAGCTGATTACTTCATCCAGGTTATCAAGTGCGATAAGATAGCCTTCCAGAATATGCGCTCTCTTTTCAGCTTCGTTAAGGTCATACTTTGTCCTTCTGATGACTACCTCATGGCGATGGTCTACAAAGTGAACAATTAAATCTTTCAAGTTCAGGGTCTGTGGTCGCCCTTTTACCAGAGCCACATTGTTGACACCAAAAGAAGATTGAAGCGCTGTATACTTAAAGAGGTTGTTTAAGACAATATTTGGAATGACATCCTTCTTCAGGTCATATACAACCCGATAACCATCGCGGTCAGACTCATCTCTTATATCACTGATACCTTCAATTTTCTTCTCGTTAATTAAGGCAGCCGTCTTCTCAATCATCAATGCCTTATTCACCATGTAGGGTACTTCGGTCACTATGATTTGATCTCTTCCATTGGCCGCTGTGACGATCTCTGCTTTTGCCCTCACAATAATGCGTCCCCTGCCTGTGAGAAACGCCTCCTGAACTCCGCTTGATCCATAGATAATCCCGCCCGTTGGGAAATCAGGGGCAGTGATAAATTTCATTAACTCTGGTATAGTAATGGCTCTATTGTCAATATAAGCAATGATTCCGTCCACCACTTCACTGAGGTTGTGGGGCGCCATGTTGGTGGCCATTCCAACCGCAATGCCAGAAGAACCATTAATCAGGAGGTTTGGAATCTTCCCAGGAAGTACCGTAGGCTCTGTAAGGGAGTCGTCAAAGTTGGGTTGAAAATCAACTGTTTCCTTATTGATGTCAGCCAAAAGTTCTTCAGCAATTCTCTTGAGTCTTGCTTCGGTATAACGCATCGCGGCTGGTGAGTCACCATCAATAGAACCAAAGTTTCCCTGACCATCCACTAGCGTGTAACGTAGTGACCAATCCTGAGCCATGCGCACCATGGTATCGTAAACAGAGGAATCGCCATGAGGGTGAAACTTACCTAATACTTCCCCTACGATTCTGGCGGACTTTTTATGTGGTTTGTTATAGTTAACCCCCAATTCCTGCATTCCAAAAAGAACTCTCCGGTGCACTGGCTTTAGTCCATCACGCACATCAGGAAGAGCACGAGAGACAATAACAGACATCGAGTAATCGATGTACGCACCGCGCATTTCGTCTTCAATGTTGATGGGGATTACGTTCTGTCTGTCGGATGAATTACCAGTTTCTTCTGCCACGTTTATCTATGCTAAAATGAAATTAAAATTCAGGGCTGCAAGGTAAATAAAATTGCCGTAGGAAACGATCCCGAAATATGGAAAAAGACCTCAAAAAATGAAGATTTTGGCCCTTTTTTGCATGACTGCGGAGGGTGGCCTTAGTACGGATTTAGCTTCCTTTTATTCTTGCCCTTGTACTTGATCAGCGTAGGGTCATTTTCACCATAGCCGGGGTTCTGTTTTTTGTAAATCGGGTGCACTCGACTCCTGTATTCTCTATTCCCATGTGCATGATTGATTTGTATTCTGCACTCCTTATGAAAACACTTCTTTAGCTCTGGCAGCGTGTAGGTAACTCCCACGTTCACATAAAAAGCATTTATATGATGATCTAATCCGTTGCCCGGAATGTTGAGTGTATATTTCTTATAATCAAATGACGGCCTTACAAAACCGGTCAGGTATTCCGACAACTGACGCTCAACGGTTACTCCCAGGTTCACATAAATTCCTTTCTTAATCGAACCCTTATCAAAATTAGCACCTGGCTTAAATCCTCCAATGTTTACGTCTGCTGTAAATAGATAATCATCTAAACGAAAGAAAGAGAAACCCAAAAGGCCAAAGTATTTTTTCATAAAGCCAGTTGAACTTCCAAGTTTAAACTCGTTGACCTTATCGGTATACGAAATAGAGTGAAATTTTCCGATGGTCATCAGTTCATAAGAGTACCCTCCTCCTATCCTGAATTTCTTGTATTCGTAATGTAGTGTCGCCTTCAGCGGAATGTTCAATGCGTTTGCTTTGAAACCGAGTTTAGCGGTATCGGAATTTATCGTTAAGCCTCCCGGCACTGCGCCTGTAGAGTCTGCAGCAATCGCATTTACCCAATTTGTCAAACGGATACCTGCACCAGATGCAGTTGGATAAATTGTAGGCGCCTGACCAGCCAGCTGATATATCGAATACCCATCTAGCGTATGGCTAAAAAAAGTATTACCAAGCCCGGTACTCAAACCAAATCTAAAATTCTTAAAAAGGGAGCGCGGCTTATTCTGCCTTTTAACATAGAAATTTTCTAGGGGAAATGTTGGTTTCTCCTCGTCCTCCTGAGCTACTGCATTCAGTGAGATAAGGGAGACAAATGCCAACAGGAATATTATCGTGTAGGATACTTTCAGAACAGGAAAAAGCTTAGAATGGAAAGTGTCATTTGGAGCCTAAAGATAGGGATTAACGGCATTAATTGTATCCGTAACTTGGATAACCACTCTCGAGTGAGCTAAAGGTGTGAAACAAAGTTTGGCCCTTCTTAACGTCATAGACGAAGTCATGATTGGTTAACGCTCCACGGCCATCCATTATTTTCAAAGAGATGTCATTCTTCCCTTCCTTAAGCGGCACGCGGCAGTAATAAATGCTATGTGGCAGTGTTTGCCAATTGCGGGTATCCGCTTTCTCAGTAATGGCATTGAACATGCCCAATACCGAGCCAAGCGTCTTGTCTTCCTTTCTCAGTTGATGCTCCGATACTTTCTTCATGGCTACGCGAATAAGTGCTTTGCTAAACTCAAGTGCCATTCTTTCTTCCAGTGCTTTAAACGCAATTTTATTCACATCTTCCATTAGCTCCAGCGATACGGCCGTGTCTCCAATTTCCACGGTGGCGCTTGCAAAGTGAGTTGGGCGCTCTATGTATTTGGGGAAAGCTACCCTAAAAAATTCCAGGCTTGCCAAACCCTTTTTATCCTTCTCGTCATAATTTTCCACATTAAAAGGGAAACTTAGCCCCATCTGTTCGTTGGCAAAAACGATGAAATTATCCTTTTTGGAAATAACAAAATTGATTCCCCATTCTGCCTTGACAGGGCATAATCCATTGTGCCAAAAGAGTACTAACTCCCCTCCCTCCGCTGGCTCATAGCTGTAATTTTCTTTCCCGAATTCAATCTTAAATTTTTCGAATTCATCCACCATACCGCTAAGCCACGCTGTCCTTAGCAAATCATCTTTCAGTTGGTTGGGAGCGTCTGTCCCAAACAATGTTTTGTAATCAGTGGAATAGATTTCATACGCGTTCTTGTAAGCGATGAAAGCATTGTTATAGTCTTTGTCTACCTCGTAGGTAATTCCCATCAACGTATTAACAAAAGCATCGCGCCTATACTTTTGGTCAGAATTGTAACGATCGCTTAATTGCTGAAGTCGAATATTTAACCTTCGACATTCGACCAGGGCCTCATCCGTTCTGCCTTGCTTCAGAAAATTCAACGCTTTGAAGTACAACAGCATTAAATGCTCGTGGTCTTCTCCCTTGTAAGCCGTAAAATTAGGATTGGTAAGGTAAGAAGCTGCCTCATTGAGGTAGTTGATGCGGTAGTCTTCTCCGAAAAGGAAAGCCTTTTCAAAGTATTCATTACTTTCTTCATATCGCCCTAAAAGCGATAAGACCGTTCCATTGTTTACGGCATAAAGAAATTCGCGTTTCCCTTTCGCTTCTGAAGCATTCGCCCGAAGGGCCTCCAGGGCTTTCTCCAAATCGCCATTCTCAAACTGTTGATTGAAGGTGTAATTAGCCTGATAATAGGTTGCACAGGATTGTAAAAGAATTAGAAAAATGACGGTGGTCCAGCGAAAAGATTGTCGCTTCATGATTGGAGCTAGTTCTTGATGAACTTCTTGATTTCTTCCTGACCGTACCAAATCCGCTTGTTGGTTTCCATGTCAGTTAGAAAAAGTGTGGTGATGTAATTGACAACTCTCTTCTTATTATAAACATCGGTCTCCGAAGTCATTTCTCCAAAGAGCATAAGATCTGCTCCTACTTCTTCTCCCCACTTGGAAATGGTGGCGCTGCTTGCAAAATCCTGTTGCTGTGCCCGCTCTTCTCTAAGCTTGTCGCGAAAATTATCTGATTCGACCAAATCTGCTACACCTGAATTAAAGATGGCCAGCTCCAATTTTTTAATGTATGTATCCGCGTTGATATGCTCGCTCGTCTTATTCCTAACCAGACCAACAATAATGGCAGGCTTCTTTCCCGATGCTTTTGCATATTCTTTAAACTTCTCACTTCCCAGCAATTCATTTATCATTTTGTCCGCCACCTGCCTTGAATCCGTATCATTCCATCGGCCACTTAGGTCAATCGATTGATCAGGACTTACCCTGGAGACAGAACGGGCACACGATGAAAGCAGAAAGGAGGCTAAAATGACGAAGAGAAGGTTTTTCATAAGGTAACGGAACAAATTTCCAGTCAGATCAACGCAAAGATTACACCAAAGTTAGCGTATCGCCTTCAACCCTTTGATCACTTCTTTCGGATTGGTGGAAGAAAACACAAAATTTCCGGCTACCAATACATCGGCTCCTGCTTTCAGCAGCAAAGAAGCATTTTGAAGATTCACGCCACCATCTATTTCAATAAGCGCTTTGGAGTTTGTTTTCTTGATCAAAGCCTTAAGTTCTGTTACCTTTTTGTAAGTGTTCTCAATGAATTTCTGGCCACCAAAGCCGGGATTCACTGACATAAGGCATACAAGATCAATATCGGCCAATGTATCTTCCAAGCCGGCAACACCAGTATGTGGATTAATGGCAACTCCTGCTTTGATACCAAGGTTTTTTATCTGTTGGATATTCCTATGCAAATGATGGCAGGCTTCAATGTGAACAGAAATTACTTCTGCTCCTGCCTTGTGAAAAGCCTCTACGTACTTCTCAGGATTCACAATCATCAAATGGACATCCAAGGGTTTTCTTGCATGACGCTTAATGGCCTCAACAACTGGAAGCCCCATGGAAAGATTAGGGACAAATACGCCATCCATAATGTCAACATGAATCCAGTCTGCCTGGCTTTCATTGATCATTAATACTTCACGCTCGAGATTGGCAAAGTCGGCAGCAAGAATGGAGGGCGCTATTATTGGATTCATCTCTCAAAGATAACCGCGAATCTTGTATAAGTGAAAGCAAGGCTAAAGTTTTACAACGCGAATAACCTTTGACTCGGCTTCAGACTTTACTTTTATAAAATAAGTACCTGACGACAAGCCTGACAGAGCGTAGCTAAAAGGGTTATTTTGCCAGGTGATCGCGAGCCGAGACTCAGTTAAAATCCTTCCCTGCACATCATAGACAATTACATTAAGCAACTCGCCTTGAGGATCTTTAAGAGTAATGGTAATTGAGTCACCCGTAATCGGGTTGGGATGAAGGGTTATCCATTCCTCCAGGTCATTTGATTCTAAATAATTTCTGACAGCGTCAAAATGAGGCACTCCATATCCCTTTTGATTGTCGGGAGTAGCATACTGATTTGCCGATCTGATTATGGCTTCGTAAATCTCTTTTGCCGTGAGCGATGGGTAAGCCTGCCACACACCCGCTACAAGGCTGGCTACTAAGGGCGATGCAAACGATGTTCCGCTATTGGAGCCGATAGATCCGTTTGCTTTAATTACTGCGGTGCCAGAACCTAAGGCTACAACATCTGGCTTTACTCTTCCATCAGCTGATGGACCTACTGAACTAAAACTGCTTTTCGAAAATTGAGTGGTAATAGATCCTACAGCAAGAATTCCGGCAGCATCAGCAGGTGGCGTCACAAATTGCCAGGAATTACTTCCTTCGTTACCGGCACTACAAAGCACTACTATTCCTTTGCTTATGGCCTTTAGCGCAGCCTGTGTAACAATGGCCGTTTTACCATTTATATCGGCTGGCGTGTAATTCATCACAGCGTCATCAAATAAATTATAGCCCACGGATGCATTGATAATATTTACCCCCGCACTGTCTGCACGCTCAGCCGCAAACAACCAGTTAAATTCTTCAATACGGTATTCACTTGTAAAATCTTCGGTGATAAAAAGCATGAAGTCGGCTTTATAAGCTCCGCCTGTAAAGCCCTGGATTTGCGCAGCCATCACCGACAGGACTTCGGTTCCATGATCATCGTATTGATAGACGTTCGCATTATTCGCTACAAAATTATAGGTCGCCTTTATCCTTCCGCTTTGAAAAAGATCTTGAAACGGGGCCGTCACATTAACGCCAGGGAATCCACTATCAAAGACTGCTATAGTCTGATTCTCTCCCCGATAGCCCGCTTGCTGCATCTCCTCCAAGCCTAATTGCCCAAGCTGCGAGTTAGTGGCGGACTCTTCCGAAGTTTCACTTTTATTCTTCCATCTCTTTGTCCTTCCTCCGGTAAGCTTTACACCTGGCGCCACCAACTCCACTTTTGCTACATAGGGAAGAGATTGGATTGAGTTAATAGACGACACACTCGCCTCAACCAAAAGGCAGTTCAGCCATCGGGAGGTAAAGAATGTCTTCGCACCAAGCCCTTCAACACCGACAACATATGTGGGGTTAACGGGTAGGTCTTCTTCAACAATAAGAATCTGCTGATTATTTCTCCTTTCAATACTTTTTAAGGATAAGAACTTTTGAGGTTCATTAACTGCGAAAGGCGTACTGGTCTTATCCTTAAAGAAAACAATATATCGGTTGCTTTGCGCAACGGCCATCGTTGTCCAGATCGACAGCACAAAAAGAATAATTCTTTTAGAGGCCGTCATACTCTTTTAGTACCTGTTTGTAAGCAAGTCCCTTCTTCACTTTTTGCTGACCCAGACAGGCAGGGTCTGTACAATACTCTAACTGCAATATTTCACGATAAACTAATCCAACACCTTCAGCGTAGATCTCCGATCGCTTGTCTTGAAAAGCAATAAGGTCTTTATTATCATTTTGTAAAACAGTTATGGTATTGGAATAAGTGTCAGTTGAATTGACCGAATAAGGCTTGCCCACTTCTATTAATGAATATTTGTCTACATCCTGAGTATTTGGCAAATTTCCATTCCACTCCTTTCCTTCCACCACAGGAGCCTGCACTTTCAGGTACCCTATGTTTTCTTCATTGACGATAGCCTGAAATTTACTCACCTGCGCAGACCAGGTAGGAAGGTTGGTCCAGGCACTTTGTGCATCATTTCTTTTGTACCGTTGAATAACATAGGTGAATGCCCCATCCGCTTCCGGAATAGAATCGGAAACAATCGTTTTTAACTCATAAGTCACTTTGTTTTCGCCCGAAATCTGCTGCGTCACCGTCTCCTCAACGGAATAGATATGAGATGCACCAACTTTAAGAGGAAGGTAGTCACTTACCGTGGCGGATGGCTCGGCTTCGTCTTTTGCACAAGATGTTGCCAGCACGACAGCAATCAAACAAATCAACCCGGATCTCATTCCTTTCTCAATAAGAGTTTCAAAGTTATTTTTTCTTTTTGATATTCGTGCCCATGGCTCTTAAAACAAAAGTAAAAGTCGGCAAGATCACCAACCTCAGCGATGCGCGTTACTGCGCAGGCATGGGCGTTGATTTTCTTGGATTTCCGATAGGCTCCACTCACGGCATTGATCCCAAAAAATACAAAGAGATAACCGACTGGGTATCGGGGCCTGCATTTGTCGTAGAGTGGTCACATGATACCATAAGGGATATAGAGAAAGTCGCTAACACATACAACGCTGATTTTGTTGAGTTAAGTGTACAACAGCTTCAATTTGCAGGTGGATTGATCAAGCCTCTTATTATCAGGCTAACCGAAGAGGATTTGGATCAGTATAGCGATGAACTCCAAAAGAACAAATCCAGAATTGCTTACTTGATGTTGTTAAAATCCAAGTCCTCAACTAGTAGTTTTCCGAGGACTGAAATCAGGGGTTTTCCAATTTTGCTTTCCTTTTCTGATTTCAATTACTCCATTACTGAAATACTTGAATTGCCAATTGCAGGAATTGCGCTCACAGGTTCAGAAGAGGACAGGCCAGGCTTAAAGGAATATGGACATTTAGCAGAAGTGCTGGAGGCGTTAGAGGAAGTTGATTGACATTAACTCAACGTTCCTATTTTATCGAATAATTTTTCGACAGCCTTTGCCGTAATATCCGGAAAACTAATATCAAGCGGTTTCTCGCTTTCAATCCACTTATCAATCTTCTTTAAATTCTTCTTCTTTACTTTCTTTAGAACAGGCACGCCTAATCTCTTCAACGCTGCCGCATTGCAGTGCTGTTCATATTGGCTTTTCATGGGAACAACCAATAACTTCTTATTGAGGTGCAACACTTCCGCTGGCGTTTCAAATCCCGCCCCGCAGAGTACGCCTGTTCCGGAAACAACGCTCGCTACAAAATCCTGACTGTTGACAGGGTAAACAGAGATACGCCCCACATGGTATGGGCTCTTGGTGTGTTTTGAAAATATGTGCCACCGAAGTTTTCCCGATAGTTTAAGTAATAGCTCCACCAGCTTCTTGTCGTCATAAGCGGGCAAGTAAACAGTGTAATGCCCCATGTCCTTCACTTTTGCTTCGCGAATGGCAGAACGAATGACCGGAGTGAAAATATTCTTATCGTATTCTTCAAAATGAAAGCCTATGTATTTTTTGACAGGGGCATAATTTTTCAAAAGCCATTCACCAAATGGATCAATGAATTTAGGCCGCGGAGAATTCTTCGAAAGGAGAGCTGATTGATGACTTAGCGAAATGCAAGGAATTTTCTTTTTCTTGCAAGCCCAGGCAGAAATCGGTTCAAAGTCGTTTACAATCAAATCATATTTTTCGACCGGGAAATTGTTGATTTCCTTAATGACATCTTTGGAGCTATTCTTCTGAAACGTTTTTAGAAAATTTATTCCACCGCTCTTACCAAAATAGAAACTTAGCCCCTTTGATTTATATTTTACAGGATAAGGCAAAGTAATGTCCGCCTGTGCTCCGCTCACAAACAAATCAAGGTTTCCAAATTTCTTAAGTTCTGGAACGATATCAACGGCACGACTGAGGTGACCATTGCCCGTTCCCTGGATTGCATAAAGAATTTTCATTTCTTAACATTCAGGAATTCATTGACAAGGTCTTTAAATATCTCGTCATTATCCAGATCATTCTTGAATCGTTTGGGGATTTTTAACGCAGGGGCTATTTTATCGTCTGCATATCGGTAAATATTCCATTTACCGTTATTGTATTCCAAGGCGGTCAGGTTTTCTACCCAATCTCCCGAGTTCAGGTACATCACCTCTCCCTTCTCGGTTGTGATCTTCTTCATCTCAGGATGATGAATGTGCCCGCAAATCACATAATCGTATTCGTTGGAAATGGCGATATCAGCAGCCGTCTTTTCAAAATTATTGATGAACGTGACGGCCTGCTTCACACTGTCCTTAACCTTTTTCGACAGCGATATCTTTCCTCTTCCGAATAACTTTAAGACAAAGTTGACAAACGTATTAATAAGGATAAGGGTGTCATATCCTACGGCTCCAAGCTTTGCAAGCCATTTCGAATACTTCATCGTTACATCAAACACGTCACCATGAAATATCCAGGCTATCTTTCCATTGAGACTGATAATTTTTTTGTTCGCTATTTGAAAATTGCCCAGGCGAAACCCGGCAAACTTTCGAAGCATTTCATCGTGATTACCCGTGAGGTAAGTAATTTTTGTCCCTTTTGCCAGCAGGCCAGTGATATGTTTGATAATCTGCATGTGCGATTTGGGCCAGTAGCGTTTGCTGAACTGCCACATATCAATGATGTCTCCGTTGAGAATAATCTGTTTGGGCTTAACCGTTTTAAGGTAGCGCAGCAATTCCTCGGCATGGCAGCCGTATGTACCTAGATGGACGTCTGAGATGATTACTATTTCTACTTCTCTTTTCCTGGATTTACCCATTAGCGGGGCTTCAACTCAGAAGTTTTGTATTGAGCAAAGGTACATCTATTAACTTCTTCTGTTCGCAATCAAAGATTATCAAAATGTTAATTGGCGATCTTTAGAAATTGATCTTTATTTAAACTGAAACCTAAGGTATTTTATTTTCTCGCCTTTGCCGGCAAATAATTCCTCATACCGGGTTTTTATTTCAAAGCACTCGGATCTTAACTCCGATTCATAAAGATCGTGCGTTAGTTTAAAGTCTTGCAAATCATCGCGCTGGCTTAGCTCTTCAAGCGAATAACTAAACAATCCTGTATTGTCTGTCTTAAACCTGACGTACCCATTTGGCTGGAGCAGTCGCTTGTACATTTCCAGAAAACGTGAATTAGTCAACCTTCGCTTAGCATCCCTTTTCCGAGGGCGTGGATCAGGGAACGTCAGCCATATCTCATTCACCTCATCGGGCGAAAAGAAATTTTCAATGACCAGAATATGCGTTCGTAAAAATGCCACGTTGCTCAGGTTTTCTTCGTGGGCTATACTGCTACCCTTCCAAATGCGATCACCTTTTATATCCACACCTATAAAATTCCTCTCCGGAAAGAGTCGCGCCATTCCAATGGTGTATTCGCCCCGCCCACAGGCCAATTCAAGTGTAATGGGTTTGGCGTTCTTGAAATACAACTCATTCCATCTACCTTTTATCTGCGTAAACAGTTCTTTCCCAGGTTCAATAACATTATCGCGCTCAGCGATAATTCTAAATCGTTCTCGTTTTCGCTTCACTACTCAAAAATTATAAATCATCAATCTCGGCCACGACAAACGTGCTACCTCCAATAAATATAAAGTCGTTTGGCTTTGCCTGTTTTTTCGCAAGAAGAATAGCCCTATTAACATCATCTTCTACAATACCTTGCAATCCAATTTCACGGGCGCGATCTGCCAGTGCTTCGGCACCCATCGCTCTGGGAATTTTTGCTGCGCAGAAATAATATCTTGCCTCTTTTGGCAACAGCTTCAATACATCAGAAATATCTTTGTCCTTTACCATTCCCCATACGATGTGAAGTGTTTCAAATCGTTGTTCGCGGATTTGCTTCATCAGCTCACTCACTCCGCCTTCATTATGCCCCGTATCTGCAATGATCAACGGAGAATCACTCAACCTCTGCCACCTGCCTTTTAAGCCTGTCAATGAAATAACATTCTCAATGCCTTCTCTTATATTTTCATCAGCGATAGAAAATCCTCTTTCACGCAGACGATCAACAGTTGAAAGAACTCCGCCTATATTTTTCTGTTGATAGAACCCCTTTAATTGAGGTGCCAGGTGGCGGAAAACTGACTTGCCATTTTTAGAAATATTATATCCAGCAGGCGCCTCAGTCTTTGCCACTTGCCACTCTTCAGTAGCAAAGTAAAGTGTTGCACTCTCCTCTTTTGATTTCTCGATGAACACATCTTTCACGCTCTCCTGCCTCTCGCTAATAACAACCGGTATTCCCTTTTTTATGATTCCCGCTTTTTCAGCGGCAATTTTAGGAAGCGTATCGCCCAGTAAATCTTTATGATCAAAACTGATGTTGGTGATTAGTGAAACTTCAGGAAGAATGACGTTAGTTGAGTCCAGCCGCCCCCCCAGGCCTACCTCAACTACAGCAATGTCAACTTTCTGTGCAGCAAAATAATCATAGGCCATGGCCACCGTCATTTCAAAGAAAGAAGGCTGAATATTTTCCAACGAAGGCTTCATGCGCTTCACAAAGTCGACTACATCATTCTCCGAAATTTCCTTGCCATTTATTTTTATGCGTTCTGTAAAGTTTTTCAAATGAGGTGAGGTGTACAGTCCTGTTTTATACCCCGCACTTTGCAAAATCGCTGCGATCATGTGAGAGGAACTCCCCTTGCCATTCGTGCCTGCCACATGTACAGACTTAAATTTTAACTGTGGATTGTCCAACACATTGCATAAGGCTACCGTGTTTGACAAATCTTTTTTATAAGCAGCACTCCCTATTCGTTGAAAAATAGGAAGACTCTCATAGAGGTACTTTAAAGTTTGTTGATATTCCAAAGAATGCATGGCAAGAACTATCTGTCTGACAAATTAAAAAAGCCAATCTCATAGAGACTGGCTTTCATTTATGTAAGTGTGATCTACTACTTACCGAATTTAAACAATTTGTATCCCGCTGACACCTGAATCACCTGATTCTTGGTGGCTTGAGAACCTGAGATGTCATTTATTTTAGACAGCCCAAGGTTGTAGCGTGCGTCAATAGTAAGTCCGAACGGTGCATCCCAACCAAGGCCTAGGCCAACACTTAAGTCATACCCCTTTAATTGGTCCTTAATATCCTGAGTTGTTACCCCTGTTCCAGTCAAATTTGGTATGTCCTGTTTAGCTTTTGCTACAAAACCGAATTGAGGACCAGCCTGAATATTAATGCCTGCCACCGTATAAAGCTTAAGCATAACAGGAACGTTGATATAATCAAAATTGGATTCAAGAGTTGGTGTTCCGCTATACTTGAGGGTAGAGCCTTGCTTGGAGAAAAGCAACTCAGGTTGAATACCAATTTTACTTAACTTGATCAGCATAAAAGCGCCACCATGAAATCCGGTTTTACTTTCATAATTTGAACTTAGTGATCCGTCTACGTCAAGCTTGGCAAAATTTAAGCCACCCTTTAGGCCCACAGCCAATTGAGCCTGACTCATAGCAAGATTTGCAGTTCCAACTAAAATGATAGACAAAAACAGTGTTGATAGTTTTTTCATAAGGTTTAATTTGTTCCAAAGTTACAAAACAAAAATGAAGCCAACGAATTCCGGTTATTGAATTCCTAATTCAGGTTTTTTGCCCGTTATGTTCCTGTAAAACTTCATCAAATACCCCATGTCCTTTTCGATGTCAGAAGATGGATAGTAGGGCTGCCCGATTATCACTTCTTTCTTAGCAAAATCGAATCCACAGGGAATGATGGGAACACCGGCCTTCAATGCGATATAATAGAATCCTGTTTTCAACTTGTCCACCTTTTGTCGGGTGCCCTCCGGGGCAAGGCCAAGGATAAAGGTATCATGTTGACTAAAAATAGTAACGACTTGCTGCACCATATCATTGTGCTTGGTGCGGTCAACCGGGTAGCCACCGATCGCTCTAAAAAACCATCCGAAGGGTGGCTTAAAGAGTGAGCTCTTACCGAGAAATTTTGTGTTCTGCATCTTTAAAATACTTCTCGCCATCACTCCTATTATAAAATCCCAACTGCTGGTATGGGGCGCCACAGCAACAATATATTTTTTGAGGTCAGGAGGAAATGCGCCATTCATTTTCCAACCCATAACCTTGAAATAAAAGAAGCTAAAGATGGCTCTCATCATGTTCAGGAAATCAATTGATTAACAATTGCATCATCTGCTAGATAAGGCATCGTAATTGTCATTGAAGATCGCTCTTGTTCTCGCTGAATGGCATTCAATGCACCCTGATTTCTAGCCCAAGCCCTTCTTGCTATTCCATTGTTTACATCGAAGAACAGCATGTTCTTAAGTTTGCGGTCTGCCTCATCGGAGCCGTCCAACACTAGTCCAAATCCACCATTAATTACCTCGCCCCAACCAACTCCACCTCCATTGTGAATCGAGACCCAGCTCGCTCCACGGAATGAGTCACCAATAACATTGTGAATTGCCATGTCAGCTGTAAATCGCGAGCCATCATAAATATTGGAGGTCTCGCGATAGGGTGAATCGGTACCCGAAACATCATGATGATCGCGACCTAAAACAACCGGCCCGATTTTTCCTTCACGAATCGCCTTATTAAAGGCCTCGGCAATTCTTATCCTTCCTTCCGCATCAGCGTAGAGAATTCGTGCCTTTGAACCCACCACAAGTTTATTAGCCTTTGCAGCTTTTATCCAGTTGATGTTGTCCTTAAGTTGACCATGAATTTCAAGAGGTGCTTCCTTAAGTATTTGCTCTAACACATTAGCGGCACATGCATCTGTAAAATCCAGGTCTTCTTGTTTCCCAGAAGTGCAAACCCAACGGAATGGGCCAAATCCATAATCGAAGCACATAGGCCCCATAATATCCTGCACATAAGATGAGTATCTGAAATTAATTCCGTCAGGAGCCATCACATCTGCTCCGGCACGAGAGGCTTCCAGCAGAAATGCATTTCCATAATCAAAGAAGTAGGTTCCTTTAGATGTGTGTTTATTGATGGCCGCTGCGTGCCTTCGTAAAGACTCCTGTACTTTCGTTTTAAATTTTTCAGGTGATGTAGCAATAAGGCTTAGTGACTCCTCGTAACTAAGACCAGCAGGATAGTACCCACCAGCCCATGGATTATGAAGGGATGTTTGATCAGATCCCAAATCAATAAAGATATTTTCCTTATCGAAGCTCTCCCATACATCAACAATATTGCCCTGGTAAGCGATCGACACCACTTCTTTTTTTGCCTTAGCCACGCGTACTCGCTTTGCTAATGCATCTAAATCATGGATTACTTCGTCAACCCATCCTTGCGAATGTCTTTTAGTGGCTGCCATTGGATTGACTTCAGCGACTACCGTAATGCAGCCTGCAATGTTACCTGCTTTGGGTTGTGCGCCACTCATGCCACCCAATCCTGAGGTAACAAAAATCTTTCCGGCCAGCCCTTCTCCATTTTTTGAAATCTTTCGGCCTGCATTGAGAATGGTAATGTTGGTACCATGCACAATTCCTTGCGGGCCAATATACATATAGGAACCCGCTGTCATCTGACCGTATTGCGTTACTCCAAGCGCATTAAATTTTTCCCAGTCATCCTGTTTCGAATAATTGGGAATCATCATGCCGTTGGTTACTATAACACGAGGCGCATCTTTTGAAGAAGGGAATAAGCCCATCGGATGACCTGAATACATGTGTAATGTCTGCTCGTCCGTCATGGTGGCCAGGTACTTCATAGTCAATCGATACTGCGCCCAATTTTGAAATACTGCGCCATTGCCACCGTACGTAATAAGCTCGTGAGGATGCTGAGCCACGGCATAGTCCAAATTATTTTGGATCATCAGCATAGTCGCTCGTGCATGAACTGACTTGCCAGGGTATTCTTCGATTGGCCGGGAGTGCATTGGATAGTCAGGGCGAAAGCGATACATGTAAATCCTACCGTAAGTCTCCAGCTCATTAAAGAATTCGGGAGCTAACTCAGCATGATGGCTGGGATAAAAATAACGTAAGGCATTCTTTAGTGCTAGTTTCTTTTCTTCTCTGGAGAGAATGTCCTTGCGCTTGGGGGCATGACTAACAGTTGGGTCAATTGGTTTAGGGCGTGGAAGAACGTCCGGTATGCCTTCAAGAATCTGATCTTTAAATTTCTTTTCCATGTCAAATTAGACTGTTGTGTTCTTCGTAAAATGATGAGGCATAAAATTCTGCCTGGTGAATTCGTAACCAAAGGTGAAGATCTCTTGAGCTTTTCCAATATCAAAACTACTATACCGATCCATTCGCGTTGGCTCAATGAATACATTGCACATCTGTCGGCTCACCTGTGTGTTGGCAGAAACTGCCATTAATAAACTTCGTTCTGTAACAACCTTCAAGCTCTTTGCATCAAACTCTGGGCTAACATGATTGCAGTGAGACCCTACAATAAAATCGCATTTATCCCTGATGGGGAGCACCGGCAGGTTATCAAGTAATCCTCCATCCACATACAAGCCACCATTAAAGCTAACCGGATTAAATACGGCAGGAATACTGCACGATGATACAATTGCAGGAATCAATTCGCCATCTTCAAAATAATGAATGCGGCCAAGCCTGATCTCTGTCGCAGCCACTGTAAGCGGCATCTTCAATGCGTTAAAATTGTTTTCAGGAATATGTTTGCGGAGCAATAACTCTAGCCCGTCCATCTTCAACAATCCGGCCCACGTCCATGCCGGGCTCACTGACTTAAAAATGGAGAGATTTTTAACGATGTTGAATATCTCATCCGGCTTGTAGCCATAGCAATAGAGTGCGGCTACAATTGAACCTGCGCTGGTGCCAGAAGCGATAGAAAATTTCACACCCATTTCTTCCAGGGCTTTTAGCACACCGATGTGTGCAACTCCCCGTGCCCCTCCTCCCGATAACACTAATCCTATCTTCATAGAATCTCTTTAAGGGAAAATGTCTTATCCAATTTAATCCCTCGCTCCGTGCGTTGCACCGTACAACATTCATAGAGAGGGTCATGCTCCAAAAATAAAATATAATTTTTGTCGGCCGCCTCGTTCAACAATCGCTCTTTCTCTTCCATGGTAATTAGGGGACGCGTGTCATAACCCATCACATAAGGCAAAGGAATGTGAGAAGCAGAGGGAATCAGATCGGCCATAAAGCAAATCGTTTTGCCCTTGTACTTAATCATAGGTAACATCATCTTGTCGGTGTGACCGGATGCATAGAAGATTTCGAACTGAGAAAACGGAGATAACTTTTCTGGTTCAACAAATTTAAGATGGCCACTTTCCTGCATTGGCAAAATATTCTCCGAAAGGAAGCTTGCCTTCTCGCGCGGATTCGGTCGTGTAGCCCATTTCCAATGCCCCTCATTCGACCAATAGGTGGCATTCTTGAAAGTAAGGTCATGTTTCCCATTATCCTTAGTCACTCCTCCCCCGCAATGATCAAAATGAAGGTGGGTTAAAAACATATCCGTTACATCTGCTTCGGCAAAGCCAGCCTTATGAATGGAATCAATAAGGGTCTCTGTGCCATTTCTATAATAGTAACTAAAAAACTTGGCGTCTTGCTTATTGCCCATTCCGTTGTCGATAAGAATCAGCTTGTTACCATCTTCTATTAACAAACAACGCATAGCCCAATTGCACATATTGTTTTCATCGGCAGGGTTTGTCCGCTGCCAAATGGATTTCGGCACCACCCCAAACATGGCCCCGCCATCCAGCTTAAAAAAACCCGTGTCAATCGTGTGTAGTTTCATTCTTTCTAGTTACGCCTTTCTGGTTTCAAGTTCTATGTTTTTATTAAAAAAAGAAATGCTTTGCCGTAATTAGATTCATCTCCTTTGAGTATAAAGTAGAATAACATTTACTTTTACCAAACTAATTTAAATCATTGAGAATAGACCATGACTATCGAGCTTTCCCAAGTAGTGCTTCCCGATTTTGGTATCCCCACTCAGCAACCCGTGCTAAGTCGCGAAATTTATGAACTCCGAATTGCCAAACTAAGGAAGCTAATGCTTCACCATAACATAGACACAGCTGTAGTCTATGGCGATCGGGAGCACACCGCCAACATTACTTACTTGTGCGGCTATGATCCACGGTTTGAAGAAAGTATTCTGATTGTTGGTAAAGAAGGCCTACCGGCACTATTGGTTGGGAATGAGGGCTGGGGATATTCTGAATTAGCTCCTCTTCCGGTAAAAAGAATTTTGTTTCAATCGCTGAGTCTATTGGGTCAGGATCGAAGTAAGAGTAAGCCCCTTGAAGCAATTTTTAATGAAGAAGGCATTTCACCGGATTCCCGAATAGGCGTAGCAGGATGGAAATACTTTTCCCCTGAAGAATTCAGTTCACCTGAATTTCATTTTGAAGTACCCTCCTACATCATCGATGCATTGAGAACGATTGCCGGGTACAATCGCGTGACAAATATTAATTCTTATTTCATGAACCCCAAAGATGGGCTTCGAATCATCAATGAGGTGGAGCAGTTGGCTCAATTTGAATTTGCATCATGCTTTACATCCACAGCGTTGAAGACAGTTTTGTTCGGAATAAAAGCCGGGATGACAGAGTTGGAAGCAGCAACGTTGATGAATGCAAACGGCCTGCCTTTGGGTGCGCACACTATGCTAAGCAGTGGCTTTCGCGCAGCCTATGGTCTTCCAAGTCCGTCTATGAATAAGTTGAAAGTCGGAGATCGATTTACTATGGCCTATAGCTTAATGGGTGCGCTCAATGCCCGAGCCGGCTGGCTCGTTCACAATGAAACGGAGCTACCTAATGGAGTACGTGATTATTTGCAACGCCTGGCCATTCCTTACTTCCGAACCATTGTAAAATGGTATGAGCATATTGGTATTGGTGTAACGGGTGGCGAATTGTATAATATCATTCACAAAGAAATCGGTGATCCCTTCTTTGGCGTTGGCCTCAACCCAGGGCATTACATTCACCTTGATGAGTGGGTGCACTCTCCGGTTTACAACGGCTCAACGATAAAGTTAAAGTCAGGTATGGCATTGCAGGTAGACGTTATCCCCGCTACCGGAAGTGACTATCATACCATCAACATCGAAGATGGAATTATACTGGCCGATGAATTATTAAGAGCAGAGTTAGAACAAAAATTTCCAGCAGCGTGGAAACGCATACAGGATAGAAGAAAATTTATAAAGGATGTTATCGGTATTGAACTCAAGCAGGAAGTGCTTCCCTTGAGTAATATTCCTGCTTACCTCCCGCCCTACATTTTAAGTGCCAAGCGAGTGCTGACTGTCAGGAAGTAGATTATTCTTTTACGACTCCCATCGCACTGAATTTTTCAATCCGCTGATTGATGCGATCACTGGAATCAATTTTATTTAGTTCTTTAAACGTCTTAAGTATAACTTTCTTTAATTCAGCCGCCATTGCTTTTACGTCATTGTGCGCTCCACCTAGTGGCTCCTTCACAATTCCGTCAATGAGTTTATTCTGAAGCATGTCCTTGGCCGTCAGCTTGAGCACATCGGCTGCCTGCTCTTTATAATCCCAGCTTCTCCACAAAATAGAAGAACACGATTCTGGAGATATCACCGAGTACCATGTATTCTCCAACATCAATACGCGATCGCCAATAGCTATACCCAAAGCTCCACCCGATGCGCCCTCCCCAATAATAAAACAAATGACAGGTACCTTAAGCATAAACATCTCGCGCAGGTTTCGGGCAATCGCTTCACCTTGTCCACGCTCTTCGGCTTCCAGTCCAGGGAAAGCACCAGGAGTATCAATGAACGTGATGATCGGCTTGTTAAATTTTTCCGCCATCTTCATCAACCGAAGCGCCTTTCTGTATCCTTCAGGATTTGCCATCCCAAAGTTTCTCATTTGTCGTTGCTTTGTGTTTCTTCCTTTCTGCTGACCAATCATCATGAAGGTTTGTCCTTCAATCGATCCGAAGCCTCCAATCATGGCCTTGTCATCGCCCATGGTGCGATCGCCATGCAACTCTATAAAATCTGTGGTAATCTCGTAAATATAATCCAGCGTATACGGCCGGTCCGGATGCCTGGAAAGCTGAACACGTTGCCAGCCTGTCAGGTTCTCAAAGGTTTCTTTCTTTAATTCCACGATCTTATTTTCCAGTGCTTGAATTGCTTTGTTAACTGATTCATCGCTGTCGTCAGCTAATTGCTTCATATCGGTAAGCTTCGACTCAAGTTCAGCAATGGGCTTTTCAAAATCCAACAGATTCATCTTTCTTCTTTAAATGCGGAGTACAAAATTAAGAGATTTTTGAAATAACAATTTTTATGCTGTTAATCAGGCAATTAATGCCAGAATATCCATCGCAATGTGACGGTTTACTATTTAAAATAAAAGCATAAATTTATTGGCAAACTGAACTCGCCCAATCAACTGATTTCTATGAAAGCCATCCAGTGTAAAGTGCATGGATTACCACAGACGCTTGTTCTCGAAGAAGCCAAACTTCCGGCAATGGAAAGTGGAGATGTCACTATTTTGGTGAAGGCTTGTGGTGTCAATTTTCCGGATGTGCTGATTATTCAAAACAAGTACCAGTTCAAGCCCGAACTTCCCTTTTCCCCGGGCGGGGAAGTTTCAGGAGAAATTATTGCCGTAGGCGAAAAGGTAAAGCATCTTAACGTTGGTGACCGTGTTGTTGCGCTATGTGGTTGGGGAGGATTTGCCGAGCAAGTTGTTGTGAACGCGAGGCGTGTGTTTCCTATTCCCGCTGGAATGGATTTTATCAATGCGGCCTGCACCTTATATACTTACGGTACTTCTTATCATGCCCTTAAAGACAGAGCGCAACTTAAAGCGGGTGAAACATTGTTGGTGCTGGGCGCAGCAGGCGGTGTAGGTCTTGCTGCTGTTGAGTTGGGTAAAGTAATGGGTGCAACGGTAATAGCCGCGGCATCGTCAGCGGAGAAGGTGGCAGTTTGCAAAGAGAAAGGTGCCGATCACCTTATTAATTATACGCAGGAAGACTTACGGGCACAAATAAAAAAGATTACTGGCGAAAAAGGAGTTGATGTTGTTTATGATCCTGTGGGTGGAGCATGGGCAGAAGCTGCGCTGCGCTCGATGGCATGGAAAGGAAGATACCTTGTTGTTGGATTTACTACGGGTGAGATACCTCAATTTCCGGCCAACCTTCCTTTGCTCAAAGGTTGCTCCATCGTTGGCGTCTTCTGGGGAAATTTTGCAGAACGTGAGCCACAACAAAGCTTACAGAACTTTGGCGAACTGCTGACTTGGATAAAGGCTGGTAAGATTAAGCAGCATATTCACAAAATCTATTCGTTAGAGGAAGCCCCTTCAGCTTTGCAAGATGTGATGGACAGAAAGGTTAGAGGAAAGGCAGTGATAAAAATCGGAAACTGGCAAGAAGTCGTTGCTCCAGTCAAAGCCATTACTTCGGCAAAAAGTGAAATAAAGTCAAAACCTGATAAACCACTTGTTATAAAACTCAGGGATATTAAGAATTATGTTGATCAACCATTGGGTGTAAGCAACTGGCTAACAGTAACACAAGAGATGATCAATGATTTCGCCAATGCAACCAACGATCACCAATGGATTCACGTAGACGTTGATAGAGCGAAGGTAAGTTTGCCACAAGGTAAAACCATTGCCCACGGATTTCTCACCTTATCATTGGCATCGGGGTTCTTCTTCGAATTGCTCTCTATTGAAGATGCTACAAACTCTATTAATTACGGACTTAACAAAGCCCGCTTTCTGGTTGCGGTAAAGTCAGGAAGTCGAATCCGGATGAGCGGTAAAATTGCCAACGTAGAAGAAATGCCCAGTGGTGGCGTTAAATTATTTATGGAATGTACTATTGAGTTAGAAGGAGAAGAAAAGCCGGCCTGCATAGCCGAATTGATCAGTGTTATTTATTAATGTGACCGAGTAAAAATAAAATCAATCAAACCATGAGATTAAAAGATAAAGTAGCCATTGTTACGGGAGGTGCCGGTGGAATTGGACTTGCCACGGCTCAGCGATTTGCGAGAGAAGGCGCGAAAGTTGCGATATGGGACCTTTCTGAAAAAGGAGATGGAGTAGCGGCTGCCTTGACAAAAGCAGGCTTTACCGCCCACTTTTCAAAAATCTCTGTTGCCGATAAAGCACAAGTTGAAAAAGCCACTCAAGAGGTTGTAAAAAAATATGGCCGCATCGATATACTCATTAACAATGCTGGAATCACAAAAGATAGGACGTTGTTGAAAATGTCTCAGGAAGAATGGGATAATGTCATTTCTATAAACCTGACAGGCGTATTTAATTGTACGCAGGCCGTTGCTCCTGTTATGAAAGAACAAAATTATGGTCGCATTGTTTCTGCATCATCCAATGTAGCCATACGCGGCAACTATGGTCAGACCAACTATGTAGCCACCAAGTCAGCTGTTATTGGCATGACCAAAGTATGGGCAATGGAACTTGGCCGATTTGGAATTACCGTCAACTGCATTGCTCCGGGATTTATACAGACCGCGATGACGGACGCCATGCCGGAAGAGGTTCGCAAGCAAAGCCTCGCTCACATTCCTATTGGCAAATGGGGCGTCCCCGATGACATTGCCAACGGCTATCTTTATCTGGCATCAGATGAAGCTTCCTTTGTATCGGGAATTTGTTTGACCATAGATGGAGGAGCAGCCCGCTAATTTTGTACCCACACCGAAATGATCATTTGTTATACCAACTAATAATCTAAAAGATATGGCCCGTTATACCAGCATGGAACACGTAAAGTTCCTTCTACAAGAAGTTCATCAGGTGAAGGATGTTTTTGCGCTGCCACACTTTTCGCATCTCAATTGGGAAGAAGCATGGATGATGATTGAGTCTGCCAAGCAACTGGCCGACCGGGATATGGCCCCCTATTTTAAAGAAATGGATTCTCAGCCGGCACAGTATGATGGCAAAGGTGGTGTAAAAACTCATCCTCAACTGAAAGTCATCATTGAGCAAGCCGCTGAAAATGGATGGATCGGTGGTGGTTCCAAATTTGAATTCGGAGGCATGCAATTGCCCATGATGATTTTCAATGCCGCCCAGCATATTTTTATGTCGGCTAATAATAGTTGTCAGGGATACTTTAGTTTATCTGCCGGAGCAGCTGCCCTCATTACAAGTTTTGGGAGTGACGAACAGGTTAAGATGTTTGTTCCGAAAATTTTTGGAGGCAAGTGGCAAGGTACTATGGCACTCACCGAACCACAAGCCGGAAGTTCACTCACCGACATTACCACCAGCGCGAAGTCTGCAGGTAATGGCTTTTATAAAATCAGTGGTCAGAAGATCTTCATATCGGGTGGCCAGCATGAAGCATGTGAGAATTTCGTTCATCTCACGCTTGCTCGCATCGAAGGCGCACCAGCAGGTGTGAAAGGTATTTCATTGTTCATCATTCCAAAATACTGGCCAGAAGACGGATCGCTTGTTGCCAACGATGTCTTTTGCGCAGGTGATTTCCAAAAGATGGGGCAACGTGGCTATTGTACTACACATCTTGTCTTTGGCGAGAAAGACGGCTGCAAAGGTTGGCTGGTAGGCGAACCAAATAAAGGACTCACGTACATGTTTCAAATGATGAATGAGGCCCGAATTAGTGTTGGCCTCGGAGCAGCATCTACCGCCATGGCAGCATACCAGGCTTCATTGGCGTATGCCAACGAAAGGCCGCAAGGAAGATTGGCCAGTGAAAAAGATCCCTTGAAACCTCCTACTCTTATCATCAATCACCCCGATGTGCAACGCATGCTGCTTACGCAAAAGGCGATTATTGAAGGCGCACTTTCTTTGGTAATGGAGTGTAATCGCTTGTCTGATACAGTACACGCTGCAGAAGGTGATACTAAACAAAACAGCTTCCTATTGCTTGAATTACTCACACCAATTGTTAAGACCTATTCTTCTGAGCAAGGCAGTCGGGCCGTGGCATTGGCAATTCAGACGTTGGGCGGCTATGGATTCACCACCGATTTTCCAGTACAGCAACATTATCGCGACATAAAAATTACAACATTGTACGAAGGCACTACCGGCATTCAGTCCATTGATCTCTTGGGGCGAAAGGTGGTAATGGAAAAAGGAAAGGCTTTGCAGATCCTTATGGACACCATTTCCGAAATCATAACACAAGCCTCGGCCTTTGCTCCATTGAAATCTTACGCTGATGAATTACAAACAGAACTAAAACGTATTCATCAGGTATTGAAACACCTCAGTCAGTATGCACAGCAAGGTGATATTAATCGTTATTTGTCCGATGCTACAATATTCATGGAGCAACTTAGCTACGTGGTCATCGCCTGGCAGTGGCTAAAGCAGGCAACGATTGCGTACCGGCAATTGCAAAGCAAAAAATTTGACTTGCAAACGAAAGAGTTCTATGAAGGGAACATGCACACCATGAAATTCTATTTCCGGTATGAACTACCTCACGCAGCGGCTTGTGCCAAAACATTGCTTGATCTGGAATACCTCACCAACGTGCAGAAGAAGGAAATTTTTTCCTAGTGAATGTTACAATAAATACAATTACAAAAATTATGCGTTCGAATAATTGCTGGCTCATTTTATTATTAATTCTAATTCCATCCTTTGTGCAAAGTCAAGGTGCATCACAAGATAATTTAACGGTCATCAAGGCAGGACAATTGGTCGATGTAGAGAATGGAAAGATCATCAAAGATCAACTGATTTTTATCCGTGGAGAGATGATTGAAAGCATTAAATCAGCTTCGTCTTCTATTCCAAAGGATGCAAACGTAATTGACTTAACCTCCTACACGGTTCTTCCCGGATTGATTGATTGCCACACCCATCTTGTCGATACGCATTCTGCCAGTCCTGCGGGCATGTTGGAAAAATCAGAGGCACAGTATGCATTTGCCGGTGCAAAAAATGCAAAGAAAACATTACTAGCCGGCTTCACTTCAGTAAGAGATGTAGGAACATGGCGCGTGTTCACCGATGCTGCGTTACGCGATGCAATCAATGAAGGAACAGTAATGGGGCCACGCATGTCAGTAGCAGGAACCTATATCACTACCACTAGTGGCAGTGGTGATGTAACAGGTATTGCACACGACATTATCCTACCTCCTACCATGCGCTTTGGCGTTGCCAATTCTGCAGAGGAAGTACGCGAGAAAGTACGCAACCTAATAAATGGCGGAGCCGACTTTATAAAAATCATGGCCACGGGCGCGGTGCTTACCATGGGAACGAAACCTGGTGTGGTAGAATTCTCAGAGGAAGAACTTCGGGCCGCTGTGCAAGAAGCTGCCAAATATGGTGCTCAGGTAACAGCTCACGCGCACGGAGCTGAAGGAATAAAAAATGCAATCAGGGCAGGCATACAATCTATCGAACATGGTTCATTGCTCGATGACGAAGGAATTGCATTGATGAAAAAACAAGGAACCTATCTCGTAGCTGATATCTACAATGGAGATTACGTTAGTGAAGTTGGTAAGCTTGAAAATTGGCCTGCAGAATACCTGCGAAAGAATGATGAAACCACGGAAGCACAGCGTGTAGCCTTCAGGAAAGCAGTAGCTGCCGGAGTAAAGATAGCGTATGGTACTGACGCAGTTGTCTATCCACACGGTTGGAATGCGCGGCAACTGCCTTACATGGTGAAGTATGGTATGACTCCTATGCAAGCTATTCAATCCGCAACCATAGAAGCAGCACGGTTGATAAAATGGAGTAGTAAAGTTGGATCTATCTCTGCTGGTAAGTACGCAGATATTATTGCCGTGAAGGGAAATGCCCTCGAAGACCTCGCTAAATTTTCAGACGTGGAATTTGTGATGAAGGGTGGAATTGTTGTAAAGGGGCAATAGCTGCTTCGGAAGAAAATCCCACAATCCCTCTTAGGATTCTGTCAACTTGAATTTGATAAGAAGCAGTTATGATTTACAAAAAGTAGCCTTGGTGAAAAAATGGCAAATTTGATCTAGAATTAATTATGAAGACGCTAGCCTTAATTATTATTTTGACGTCACTAGTTAATTTTCTTCTACCTTATGTCATGGCCATTGTCATTGAAAGGAAAAGTTTTCTTGAGTGGCTAAGGTGGTTATTCAAGAAATGGTTTCTACTTCTACTTGTTATATTTTCGATGTGGTTGCCATTCTGGCAATACCTAGAATCTGAAAATGTGCAGCACGACAAAGATATTGCCAGTGCAAAAGAAATTGCTAGGAAAGATTCACTTAGTAGGGAAGACTCCAAGCAGATAATAGAATCTCTTGCCAAATATAACTTCCGGTACGACTCTACTCAACAGAAGGTGATTCAACTCCTGCGAGATTCAATAAAGAGCATAACAGTGAATGCTAACGAGCCGGACCTTAACTGGTGTGGGCATGACGGAATTGTTATTAGAAGCATTGACGACAGCCACATAAACTATTACCTTAAAATTTGCGCTTATATGGCTACGTGTGATCACATTAATGCAAAATTTAAAATTATTATTCAAATGACAGATATGTCGTTAGTAGCCATAGATTCAATTTTCCAACTCGGTTATTCTGACGTAAAAATATCTCCAAATAACAGCATGTCTTGGCCTTACGTATTGAATGTAAATCCTGATAATGTAAATGGAATAATAATTCAGTTTAGCGCTACATACACAGATTTAGGTGGAAAAAAGAAATATAAAACCGAACGAACTGCTGCTTATGATCTTAAGCGGCAAGTGTTTGGAGATATCCCAGAACCGACAAGAAAAGATGTCATTACGAAGTTTAAGTCGATAAAGTGAATCTCGTTACCGGTAATGAGCTGTCTTACAATTTGCACGTCATTTAAATCAAAAATAATTTCAAGTCTTTATCTGCCAAGCGGCACTGTCGGACGGAGGAATCTGCCTTTGCACACAATGTGTGGCTATGCCTAAAGCTGGCTAGTAGTTTACTTATTCTTCCTTATATCCAATGGTGGCGGAATATTTCCTACCAGCGATTCATACTTAAAATTAGCACCGCGTTTTTCATTGAATTCTTTTTTTCCAGCCTCGAGTAACTGACTATCGGTGAACAGATCCATAGCCGTCATGGTCATTGTCTTGGCCGCTACCATCATGCCCTTAAAACCTATTGAAGAGTTGGTACAAGAAACCGCTTGCCAACTGTGGCCCGGAGTACCAGGTACATAGGTAGCCGCAGTCATACCCGCTGTAGGCACTACCCAGCTTACATCTCCTGTGTCCGCAGACGCATTGGTGTGGCTGTAACCAAACGGTTGAATCTTGGCTGCACTTTCGATCGGCACGCTCTTCGACCCAAATGATTGACTCAGTTTTTCTGCGAACGCTTTTTCCTGCGCATCATAAATCACACCACCCACCAACTCCAGGTTTTTGTGCATGGCCTTTGACATAGCCTCATTAGGTAAGCGATCAAAAGTGCCGCCCTGAACTTCTACTTCCATCGTAGTCTCGGTACCGCGTGCTGCACCTTCCGCGCATTTTACAACACGATCCCAAATGTTTCTTACCTCTTCCCTATCGCGGTGGCGAATGAGGTATTCTACTTCAGCATAAGCGGGTACAACATTGGCAGCCTCTCCTCCTTTACGGATAACATAATGAATACGGGTAGGTTCTGATGTATGCTCACGCATCATGTTCACCATCACATTCATGGCTTCGACACCATCGAGAGCAGATCGGCCACGCTCAGGAGCGGCAGCCGCATGCGCTGCAATGCCTTTGAATTTAAACACACCAGACTTGGTAGCAAGGTTAGTGCTTGGTCCCGCATTGTTTCTGTCACCGGCATGCCAGGTAACGATTGCATCCACATCGCTGAACAGTCCGGCACGCACCATAAATACTTTGGCATCACCTGCTTCTTCTGCCGGTGTTCCATAGAATCGGATTGTTCCGGTTCGCTTGGTATTAACAAGCCATTCTTTAGTCTCGATAGCAGCTGCCATAGATCCGGTTCCAAATAGGTTATGACCGCAGCCATGTCCGGGTGCGCCATCAATCAATATCTTTCGCTCCGGTGTAAATCCAGCCTGCGACAAGCCGGGAAGTGCATCAAATTCTCCCAGTATTCCAATGATCGGCTTTCCTGAACCATAAGTTGCAATAAATGCCGTGGGAATTCCGGCCACACCTTTTTCAATCTTAAATCCTGCTTTCGTCAATTCACTTTGAAGCAAGGCTGAGCTTTTTTCTTCGAGGTATCCTGGTTCTGCAAACTCCCATATCTGCCTTGCCACATCGGCATAGTGTGCACTTTTGCCCGACAGCGACTGCATAATTTTTTCTTTATCTTTTTGTGCCAATGCCAAAATCGGCAACAGCAACAAGAGGGCGGTGAATCTGTTTTTCATAGTAATGAAGTTGAGGTTTACTGATGAAAGTAGAAACAAAACAGAAATGACTAAAGGCGAATTATATGAGTGGTATGTTCCCTTGGCTTTCTTGAATTAAAACTAGCCCACCTTTGACTAAATAAACTATCTTCGATTAAAAATTAACTGTCATGAGCTCTCGATTGGTACGTGGTATCTGTTCTTCCTTATTTTTATTTATCCTACTCACCAGTTGTTCATCGGGTGATACCAAATTTTCAGATACCTCCTACTTCCTCGGTGGTGTTGGTGCCTTTGGAGAAATGGTAAATGCCGGTGTGAAAAAAATTGCGCTCAGTGCCCCCCTCGCTCCTGCTGAGATGGACAAGGTTATGAAAGAGGCCACCAACGTAGCGGAGCGAAACAAAGTGCAATTATTCCGCGAATCGAATTTACTGGTGACTGATCTTTTTCCTGCAGAAGAGACAAAAGGAAAAGATGTGTTGCTGATCTATCAGGGAACTTCGAAAGATGAATACCTGCAGCTAAAGGCTGATGCCGAAAAACTCCAGGCTGCCGGAGGCTATCAGGGCAAAGCCAGAGAAGAAATAGCAAGGCGCATGGGCCGACTGCTCAGTTATTCTACTCACCAAATAAATCAGTTGTTGTCAAAGAATTCTTCTTTTCGAACCCTAACCGATTTTGGAATAAGAGCCTCCAATCTATTCCTATATTATAAGGACCTTGATAAGGCCGCGAAGTTTTATGCCAATACATTAGGAATGGAAATGGTAGCTGATTACAGCATGGCCAAGATATTCCGTATGACAAGCGACTCTTACCTGATTTTGGTAGATGCCACTAAAGGAATGCATACGGCCGATGAACCTAAGACAGTTGCGCTGGCCTTGATCACCGACCAGCTAGACGAATGGTACTCTTACCTTAAGACAACAGGCGTAAAAATAAAATATGATTTTACACCTAAGCCCAATCGTCCACACGATGGTTTTGTCATCTACGATCCGGAAGGATACCTGTTGGAGTTTGAGCGATTCAATCCTCACCCTGAAAACGAAAATTTTCTTCCTCATCTAAATCTTCAGAAGACGATCTACGCTGCCTCTGGCGTTCCGCAGGGGCTTGGCTTCAAGGCTACCATTACGTGGCTTTACTATAAAGACATGGTAGGAATGGAAAACTTCTATCAGGAAGTAATGGGCCTGACACGCGTGGCCGATCAAGGTTGGGCAAAAATTTACACGGGTAGCGAAACTGGTTACATAGGACTCGTGGATGAACGGAGAGGCATGCACAGCTTCACGGAGAAAAAAGCGGTGAATGTATCCTTCATTGTAGACGACCTCGATGGCTGGTTTGCGTACGCTGCCCAGAGTAAGGGTCTTGCCTTGAGAGAAAACGACATCAGTACCGGACCGGAATCAAGGTATCGCGCCTTCGTTGGCTACGATCCGGAAGGATATTATTTTGAATTTGACACCTTTTACGAACATCCTGCCAATACAAGGCTGATGAAATATTTGCAGCACGAGAAATAAATTATGACCTATTAGTACCTTTGGCTTATGGAAAAGAAATGCTTAGTAATCATACCAACCAGCGATCCGGACGGATATGCACCCGGACACTTCAGCAGAGTCTATCAGTACATCATTGTGCCTGCCTGCAAATCGGCTGGCTTTGTGCCCATGCGGATTGATGACCCCACTGTTATCAGTTCGGCACCGGATGTTATGAAAACAATCATAGAGGCTGATATCGTTATAGCTGATCTCAGCTCAAGTAACGAGCACTCCCTTTATGGATTTACGTTCCGCTATGCACTCAATCTTCCGGTGGTATTAGTCAAAGACAGAAAGACAAGCCTCGCTTTTGATGTCACCGAATTTGGTGCAGTGGAATATGATGATTCACTTCGCATCGATACGGTGCAAAACGAAATTGAAATTCTAACGATAGCCCTGAAGAGAGCCGTTGACAATAAATTGGAAGCTAATTCACTACTTAGTCGCCTACACATTGCCACCGCCAAATCAACTACGCCAAGTTATGCTGCAGCGTCAGTAAGTGAAGTTGAAAATAGCGAGAAGAAAGAAAGCTCTCTGCCAGTTATTTCACCGCTGCCCTCCTACGTGGGCGGTGCTATCACCGAATCGGAAATCGATCGGCTAAAAGTTGGTGATTTCCTTTTCCACATCAACTACGGTAAGGGAGAGATTATGACGCTGAGCAAAATGGCAAAGGATAAAGTTGCCAAAGTTCAGTTTGACTCGGGGTCAAAGATGCTGGTCTTGATGACTTCAGGAATCTGGAGAACGATTAGATCCTAACGCGACAGAATTTCCGGGGCAATCAACTCTCACAGCAATAGTTGTGATTCTTCTGTCAGGGATTTACATAAACCTGCTTTTCTCATCGTCTGTGTGCCCATACTTTTTTAGTGAATGTAGGAGTAATCAGGTTATCCAGTAGGCAAGAATGATTGCCACAAAAATTGCCGAAACAAGATTGTAACCACTGTTGATAAAAAACAACTTCCATGAATGTCTTTCCCAAACAATTTTACTCAAATGAACGGGAACAAAAAAGCCAAGCCAAACAGACAACGCAGAGTTCACAGCAAACGAAATTATCCCCATTTCACCTGAATTCGGAAAATACTTCCAGCCTGCCAGGTAAAATGCAAGCATCCAAACAAAGAGGAAATTTCCAAGGATTGAAACTGCCATCCCTTTCATCATTTGTTTCTTGTCCGGGCGCATCGTTGGGTCGTAGCCCATTTCCTTTGTCCATGGTTTCATAAACAAAGCAGTGTACCAAACAAAGCCAAAAGCGAAACTGAGCAGAACGCAAACTACCACGGCAAAAAAATTGATGTTGAATTCCATGTGATTTATTTTTTTGGTAATGACGCTATGACCGCTTCCACTCTCTTGAGTGCTGAGCCCCAGCCATTGTAAAAGCCCATCTTCTCTTGTGCCTTGGTATAGTCCTCTGTTTCATGCACCACACTGAACGTGAAATTTGTCTTGTCTCCATCTGCTTCAAACAAAACATGAAGCTCAACTCCCTCTGTCATCGGCTTGAAGTCAGCAGTCGTAACAATTTTCTTGTGCCGATCAATCTCTAAATACTTTCCTTCGGAAACGAAAAGACTTCCGTCAGGCATTGGCATGCTGTATTTCCATTTTCCGCCAACTTTAAAGTTATGTTCGATCACTTCGATTTTCATCCCCGCAGGAGCCCACCATCGGATTACGTGGTCAGGATTCGTCCAGGCCTCCCATACCAGGCTGATTGGTGCATCAAAAACTTTTGTGATTGAAAGCGTGCGGTTTTTCTTGTTGTCGTTGCTCATTTTTTTTGTTTTTTATTTTTAGCATTCAATTTGTTAAGGTGCTTCTCAAAGGAATCGATTCGATTTGTCCATTGTTGCTGGTATTTCTCCAGCCACAAGAAAGCCGGAATAAGGTTTTGAGGTTTTATTTTACAATAACGTTCCCGCCCGCTTTGCTCAACTTCAACTAAGTCGCACTCTGTTAAGAGCTTTATGTGCTGTGAAATGGCAGGCCGGCTAATGTGGAACTTGTCAGCGATTGCATTAAGTGTCATTGGAGCGTCCGAAAGAAGGTCAATGATCTTCCGTCTTGTAGGGTCAGCAATTGCTTGAAAAACATCTCTTCTTATTTCAGCAGGCATAATAGGTAAGTAAAACCTTACACAAATAAATGGGTAAGTATTCACTTACGCAAATTTTTTCACAAGAATTTTAAGTGATAAGGTTGTGCATTCGGACTTCATAAAGTCGCATCAATACTCCCCCGTTTGATATTGGCCCGGCAACATTTGTTTAATACAATCTGTAGCAGGACGCGCGTCTGGCCTGTTAAAGAAGTCGACCACAATTTTATCGAAGCACTCAGGATTACTCAAGCCTTCAAAAATGTGTGACATTGTGGGAATTGTAATGAGGAAGCTATTGGGCAGCGTCTTCACAATTTGGTTTGCCATTGCAGGGGGCGTCACAGGGTCAAAGTATCCGGAAAATACAAGCGTTGGTATCGTAGACTGAAGTGGCAGGAAATAGTCGTCAGGCACAGTGCCCTTTGTCCAATTGTTACAGGCTGCCTTTTGTTGTTTGACCCGATAGTCTCCCATAAAAGTACCTGACGTGAGCGACTCAACTTCCCTATTTGAAATAAACGGAACATCTTCAGTGCACGTCACGCATAGATACAGTCCTTCAGCAAGGAAATCATTGTAAGCGCTATTTTCGGGAAACAGCGAAATGAAGGGGAGCCAGTTTTCCAGGTAGGATTGATGGATAATAAACGGTATTTTTCTCATGCCGCTGGGCAAGTACATTAATTCACGAATCTTCGTCTCGAATGAATACCAGTGTATGGTGATGTTCTCTGCTTCTCCATTTGGTCGTTTGAATTTATATTCAAATGGTTTCTCCCTACCCTTTGTCATAAGACTAAAAAATTCCTTTTTGATTTGCGGAAAGGAAGCATGGCACAACGAATCTTTCTGGCAGTCATCAAATAGCTTTTCCAGACTCTCCTTCGCAAATTGGGCGTGGTAAAGCGGCATTCTTGAATAGGTTGTTGTTGGAGACTGTAACACACAACTTTCAACCGACCCGGGAAACATTTTCATATACACCTGCGCCAATCTTGTTCCATAGGAAAGGCCAAACAAATTAATCTTATTGTAACCAAGCCACTTTCTGAGCTGTTCAATGTCATTGGCCATGTTTGTTGTAGTGTATTGCGTCAGGTCAGCCAGCTTTGACAGTGAGTCGTAACATTCTTTTACTGATTGCTCGGGATACATTTCCCCCAGATGTTCTGCCATGTCCTTTTTGTATTGCAGTTGCCTGCAATGCAAAGGATTAGAGTTGCCTGTTCCACGAACGTCAACTAAAACAATATCGTGTTCAATTCTGTAGTAGTTAAGAGTGTCGGCATAGAAGGAGCCGCCTGTTGTTGCACCTATACCGGGTCCACCTTCAAAAAAGAATATAGGAGCCTTGTTACCCTCGTGGATGGCTGGAATTACTACTACATTGAGATCTATTTTCCTTCCTACTCTGGTCAATCTATTCTCAAATACAGAAAATTGTCCACATAGAACAGTTGAATCATATTCCCCACTCCTACATGGCTTTAATCTTTGATAGATTAGCCTGTCATCAACTTGTCGTGTACAATTATAAAATAGCGCAGCAGCGGATAGTAAAAAAAGGAGAGCTCTTGTCATTTTTTAAAATTCCTAATTGAGCATCAGATTAAGCATTGGTTCATCATTACCGCATCTCAATATATCCTTAATTTTTGTTTAACCTGTCACTATGCTTCAATGAACTCACCTTAATAAGAACGGTTTTCACGCGTTGCAAACGCGCTAATGGAGGTTAGTCCAAATCCAAAATGATTTTTAGGTTTTCTCTAACCTTGTCAGCGGCAAAGCTGTCGACTTCACCTATTCTTTTAACAAGTCGCTTGTTGTCAATGGCCCTAACTTGATCAATCATTATGTCACAATCCTCTTTGAGTCCGAATTTTGATTTCTTCAGATGGATTCTCAATATTTCGGAATCCGGCTCTACATTTGTCGTTATAGGGCAAACTATAGTCGATGGATGCTCCCGATTCAGCAAGTCTGTTTGCACAACAATAACAGGTCTGATTTTTCCGGCCTCTGTCCCCATTCTTGGATTTAGGTCAGCAATCCAGATTTCAAATTGCTTAATCTTCATCAGTCAGTTTTTCAAACTCAGCTAAGATTTCCATAGAGTCCTTGGAAACGATTTTTGATTCCTTACTCAACTGCTTTGAAAGAAGTCTTCGTTTATGAAGTCGGTTGTAGAATTCGATAGCTTCGTTTATATACCTATTTCGGTTCTTTTTAACCTTTGCCACGATTTTTTCAGTCTCCTGAAAGATGTTGTCCTCTAGTTTTAATGATAGGTTCTTCATTGTAATGCGTTTATTCAAAGGTATATACATTCTGTATATACTCCAAATTGTTCTGCAGTCCTAGGTCTTAATTTTTGAAATCGTCTTCCCAACTGATTTTGTCGGTTTATCCATGTCTGCTATTGCAAAGTCCACCGCAGATTTTATTAAATCTTTTACTTTCTTATTTCTATAGTCTTTGGGATTGTCAACCGGAATATGGCGAATCAAATTTCCGGTGCCGGTCAATAATTTATTTGGGTCTTTAAGTAACGTGCCTTTATTGAAACCCAGGTTTACATGGTTTGTGTAGATCGGTAACATACAGAATGCATCTCCCAGTTTGTCTGAAATGGAGAATACAGTTGTTAATGCGTGCGTATGATAGAGTATTTCGTTACAGTCAGGGTAGATTTCAAGCATGTACGCTCGCAGGTCTTTAAACAAATCAATTAGCTTCTGTTCCTTAAACTCTAAAAGGTACAGGAAGTCGGGATGAATTCTTCGAAGCTTATCCATTCTTTCAACCTCTTGCTGAACTGTCGGACTGCATGGCGCAAACGAGATTGCCTTCTGTATCCAAAAATTTTGTAATCCAACCAACATGTGGGATTGCGGTCTTGGGCATAAGTATCTGTCCTCCGTTGGTCTGCACCCTCTTAATTATTTCGTCAACGCTCTCAACCGACACAGTACATTCTAACCCGATTAATTTTTCTTTCACTGGAGAATATGTCCTTGCTTGTAAAGCACCGATTAGCTCGCCATTTTCGGTTTTGTCGTCCTTTATTTGCAAGAAGTCGGGTGGGCCGTAAGAAGTAAAGCCCCAATCAAATACCTGTCCGTAAAAATTCTTTGCTCTTTCAATATTGTCAATGTGAATGGCAAAGTGGGTCATTTTGTTCTTCATATTGTAATTTTATCATTTAGGTCTTAGTTGTCCGATGTTTACAAACGCGCGCGAGTGGAGTTTGTGACGGCTGCGGCTTTCGAAGCGCGTTCCCGTCCCACGTGACCAAACGAAATTAAGAAAACTAACTTCAATTTAAGACTTCACTCGCAGCTGGCAAAAACTTTCTTGTTGTGGCTTCGTGCCGTTAGTCGGCCACCCAATTCTCAATTTCAATTCCGTCAAGTCGCTCGAAGTCCGAGACGTTTCTTGTCACTAGAATTAAGTTGTTTGAAATTGCTGTCGACCCGATTAGTAAATCAAAGTCGTCCAAGGGGGTTCCTTTCTTTCGAAGTCTTGCTTTTTCTTTGGCGTAAATGTCAAGAGAGTTGAAAATTGGAATTATTGTAAACTTGCTCACAAAGTCATCAACTGTCTTTTGATTCCTTTCTTTGTTCTCGCTGTTCTCAACTCCAAATTTAAGTTCCGCGATTGTAATCTCTGAAACGAAGCAATTCTCAGTCTCAGCCTTTTCAATTTTTTGGTCTAGGTTATAAAGTCCTTTTAAGAAGTAAACACAAATGTTTGTGTCAAGAAGATATTTTTTCAAAGTCCTTCAGTCTTTCTATTAAAATTTCTGCTGTCCTTAAGTTCAGTGATTATTTCGTCAGCCGATTTCTTCGAAATAAATGCTCCATACAGGTCGCTTATTGATTTGTCAGTTGGCCTTTTTGAACCCTTCAATGAGTCGGAAAGCTTAGAAATCAACTCAAGCTTACTATCAGGGCTTAAATTGCTCAGTAGTCCCAAGTAACTGTCAACTAGGTTAAATTTTAAGTCTGCTGCTTTCATGTCGTTTAAATGTCAACCAAAAATAGTCAATTTTTGCTGTAAACTTTCTCGCCCCAGGGCATGAGCCACAACGTCTGTGTCTCGGATGCTCCGTCTCCTATACACCAATTCCACCTCTCAATATACCTCAAATTTCTCTTTAGCCGATCGACCATGCCCCCAAATTGAAATCAGCATAACGGGAATGGTTTGGCACTCGTTTGGAAACGCGTTAGAGCAACTACCTATATACGTAGACACTTTGTTTGTGGCTGTGTAGCCATGTCCAATTCTTTTAATTTCTCGTCCGCTTAACATAGTCCATAAGTATCTTAAAAAACTCAGTCGGTTGTTCTTCTAGAATTTCATGTCCGCATTTTTCTATTACATGCGTCTCACTAAATTTCAAACTTTCCTTTTGTAGATAGAAAGTCGATTCCCCTTGGTCGTCTTGTCGGCCATAAACGATAAGAGTTCGTGTTTTTAATTTCTTAAGTTCATTTGTAATGTCCCACCTTGTTTCTAAAACCTCTCTGTCAATTATGGGAATTGGTTGAAAATTGAAACCAAAAAAAAGGTCATCAACGTTTTTCTTTGATATTTTACTTTTGTCATAATACATAGCTCGAACGTGTAGAGCGATGAACGCCTTGTAAGCAACTACTTCTTTGCAATTAGGTGCTATTATTTTAAGGGAGTCCAGTTCTCTTTCAGTTTTTGTTGAAAATACTTTTTGCAGGGCTTCCATTGAGTCCAATTCTAGCTTAGAACGTCTCGCAAATTGGTTGTCATAAAGTACGTTCCATACTGTATATGAAGGGGGAGCCGAACATACGAGAATGAGGTCTGAAACATTTTCCGGATGAAGTACCGCATAATTCATAATCAATAACCCGCCCCATGATACCCCTAACAGAGTAATTTTCTTGTCACCTCGTTGCTTCCTTACTAACTCAATATCTTGCGTGTAGTTCTTTATTGATATAGTCGTCTGATTGATAGGAATGTATCTTGATTTTCCCGAACCCCTTTGATGTATTAGAATACAGGTATAAAACGATTTAAGGCTGTCAACTATTTGACTATACGGATGCTCTGGTGCTTCTCCTGGTCCACCTGACAAAATGTAAAGTGCTGGTCCTTTACCATATTCTTCGTAGTATAATTTCAAAGAACCATTATTAAAGGTCTTAACACTCTGTCCCCAGCAATATGAACAAGTCGATAGTATTATAAAAACAAGCAAAATTCTCATCTGTCAAAAATTTATTCTGTGTTAGCCATTTTTCTTCTCATTGTCCACCTTTATTCTATTTAATTCGTAACGAAGTTATTCACGTTGTCAATGTGGGAAATATTTTCATTATGAATATTACTCGTTAGCTGACTTCATTGTCCCGAAAGTACTACCGCCAAATTCTGTGTATCGGAAACTCCGTCTCCCACACACCCCCTACCACCTCTCAATATACCTCAAATTTCTCTTTAGCCGATCCACTATGCCCCAAAATTGAATTCATCTTGACGGGAACAGGTACGCACTTTTAGTTTTGCGGTAAGCAAGGGGAGTTAACTTAAATTCTTTTTTGAAAAGTCGTATGAAAGAACTCTGATCTTCAAACCCACAAGCGGTTCCAACTAAAGAAATGGGCTTCTTTGTTTTTGTAAGAAGCTTGCATACTTCTTTCATGCGAAGACGAGTAAAGTATTGAAGTGGTGTTAGTTCGTAGACACTCTTAAACAACCGGTGAAAATGAAAGGGTGAAAGATTGGCCCTGTCCGCCAATTGTGCCAACGTAACTCCTTCCTTTAAATTCTCTTTCATCAATTTAAGAGCAAGTTTTAGCTTGTTGTTCAAATCTATTTTTGTGATTTCATTCTGGGCTTTAATTCGATTAGTCGGCTTGTATATTTCCAATTGATGCCAAGGCGTTTTGGGTCGGTTGGCGGGATAACCGAAGTGCTGTCGAAAGGCTTTTCGCTCTTTTGTAAAATCCCACCAATTCACGCGGCTATCAAAATGCTCAGCATAGTGAATGCAAAGACGCATTTGGTCTTCAACACATGGATCAATCCAGGCACCTAATTGGCGCTCAAGTCGGTCGACAAGTTTAGCAGGGTCTTTTCCTTTGAGCTCTTGAATAGAATAAAATCCCAGTGAAATAAGATCCAGGGCAAAGCGGACTCCAATGGAAGGGATGGTTTGAAATTCGGAGAGGGCTTTAAGTTCCATCGCCCGTACTTTCGAGATGCCCAACATAGCTTGCAGATTTTCTGTAGACTGGTGATGGATTTCACTCAGCTTGATCTTGCTCGCCCTCAATTTTCTTTTCTCTGAGATTAAAATTTCAAGGCGATTCATTGAGTCATTCATCTTCTGCAAAAGTCAGCATGTAATTGTTATTGTCTTTAATTGAAAACTCGGTGGCACCATAAAATGTTTTTTCCAGTCCGTGCAAAACGGTAACCTTGTCACTTATCTTCTCAAAGAATGCACGGATATTTTTCACTTTAATGTATAACAGCAACGAACCGCCATTGCTTCTGTTCACCAGTGGTAACGTATTTTCTATGCTGGCAAATGTTTGAAACATAAATGTGACACTTCCGCAAGTCATCATCACAAAGATCGGGTTCTTCGGTTCAGGCACAGTGGTTATAACAGTGAATCCAAGAATTTCATAGAATTCAACAGTAGCGTGAATGTCGCTGACAAAAATGTTTGGAGAAACTGTTTCCATGGTAATAGGTTTGTTAGTTGAGTTGTTTTGAGCCACTGAGGTATATCCCAGCAGTATCAGTGCAATGATCAAGTACTTTTTCATTTTGTTTTTACCAAAAGTAATGGATGCAAGCAACCGGAAATGTGCAAATCTTGCGAAGTTGAAAATCTTCCCTGATACCAACTGTGTTTAGCCGATCCACACTGCCCCCAATTGAATTTAACTTAGTAAGAACGGTAGCACGCGTTTGCGCACTGGCGGATTTTTCTCTTAGGCCTTGATAAGGCGTATGTCTATCTCTCTCTCCACATATTGCCACTCTTCTGTTTCCCTGAGTGATCTTACAAGTTGTTCAAATTTATCTACGTCCTCGGGTGCGTATTCAAACCATGTTAAAAAATCAAAAGGCTGTCCGATATCCCTACAATGATAAAGCTTGCGGGCAATGGCGGGCAAATACTTTAACCCTGTTTCTGTGTGGTGTGATTTGGCCTCAAATACTCTTCTTCTCTCATCCTGAGCCATTGTCCACCATGCCTCTGACTTACGAATTGGTATTAATGCCCCACAAGTTGCCGAAGGTCGCCCTAAGTCAGATTGAACAGCAACAAGTTTTTCTCGTTCATCCTTTTCGGCATAACGAATATTGCTTGTAAATCCTGTTAGTGTCCAAATTCCTTTGTTCTGCCTTGTTGTCAAACTTGGCAATATGTCTACGTGTGAAACTTTTTCAAGTGAAAGTCCACAGACTGTTTTTAGACTAATAACTTTCCATTGGCCTCCGTCACCACCTATAAAATCAAACGTGTCTTTTGTCATGCTTCTCTGTCATTTTGTTTGGTCGTTCTAACATAGAACTTGCTGTTTTACTAATCGCAATTGTCAAAATGAAAAATAGGTTTGCCAATAATCCAAATACCAGGATAGCATCACTTGAGTACGTAACTTCTCCGTCAAAATAGACTCCGTTTTCATTGTAGTCCATTGTCAGTCGGTGAATAGTTAAAGTCACAAATCCAACGGTGCCAAGTGACAAGATGAACATCAAGAATTTTAGAATCATAAGTTCTGTTGGCGGTCGTTACTTTTAATCCATCTTAAGAACCACAATACCGCATATGTTTTATAGTTTTTGTTGTGTCGCAGTTTCACAACCTACTCTTAATAGCAATAAGTCCCTCAACAAGTCCATAAAAGTATTTATTGCTTCTAAAATATGGTATCATGACTTTATTCACCTCGCTGCATTCCTCGTCCGTCAAGTAAGTCATTGATATATCACCAGTTGAAATTCTAACTTTTCCTTGTGCATTACTAAAAACGATCAATACAACACCCTTCTCTAAACTTGTCGAAGGCGCCCAAAATTCTCTGTATCGATTTGCGAAGTCCGTAATTGTGGTGTCAGGGAAAAAGTCGTCAATAGTTACCACATACAAATGCACTTTTTTGTCTCGCTCAATCTGCGCTGTCAACATGCCTAATGAGTCAATTTGTTGCTTCGTTAATTTGCTCTCCAAGTCAATTACGGATTTTGGAATAAGTCTAATTCGATCAGAGACGTAACTTGGGCAACTCCTTTTTAACTCTCTCATAAGCCTGTATTGAAATCGGATTGCGTCTTGAATTGGGTTGTCCCCAATTATCGGATTTCGTTCAAAGTATTTAATAGTCATTTCGTCAATACCAGAAACTAAAGACTCGGTGTTACTCGTCTCAGACAATTGTCCAAGTTTATTGCAGTACTCTCTAACTAGAGTCGAGTCCTGTCCGCTAACCGAAATTGTCGCCATTAATATTAGTACGATAGCTCTAATCATGATTTAATAACTATAGCCCAGTGTTATATCGGATAATCGCGTCCCATACACCCCAACCGCATTTCAATATACCTTAATTTCTATTTAGCCGATCCACTATGCCCACAAATTGAATTCATCTTGACGGGACCGGCTTGGAATGCGTTTGCAAACGTACGCGGTGAGGTTAACCGCCCCTGTTCTAGTTTTCATTTAGCTTTTTTATTAGTCCAAAGTCGAACCCAATAATTGCTCCAATCATCGGCATAAATGGTGCAACATAAGATAACAAACCCTTAAAGGTGTTATTGATATGCCCAGGGGAAAGAAAAAAATAGTAGAATATCAACAGTCCAATAATTAGCCCAGCAATACTTTGTCCAAAAAACCTTTTAAAATCCCTTGGTCGGCCTTTTTCTCTTAAATACTTATGTCCGTCATAGCTAATTCCTATTTGCATGCCAGCGTATCCACCGTACAATAAATACAATATCGTAGTGCTTAAATCTGCAACGTAATTTCCTGCGATTTCTTCATACAATGTCCCCAGTATTGCTGTTATAACTACTCCTCCAAATCCAAATAATAGTCCCATGAGAACTTGTCCCGAAATGAGTCCAAATATCTGATACTTGTTCATAGTCTTAACTTGTTCAGCGCGTGCGCTACAACGCTTTGCGGCTTTGCTTCTGTCAGTTCATTGATCTGCCGTTTAAAGTTTGCACTAAACACTGGTTGCATTGATTGATATTCTAAAATTTACTGGGTTCATTACTGTGTTCGTGTTTTCAGGGTTGAATGGATTTTTTATTACCCAAACTTTTGGTGATACAGAAACCACATCGTAAACCATGTAGATGAAATAGTTTTTAGATTGTTTTGCTTCTCTCAATTCGTTAGCTGTGAAAAAGAAATTTGCTGAACCAACCTTTGCACGAGTCGCTTTTACTTCAATGTATTTCTCTGTTCCGTCCATTTCAAATGAAAGGATATCGTAGCCAAAAGAGTCTGATGTAAGAGAAACTCTTTCTACTTTTTTTGCTAAATCTTTTCTTCCTGCTTCTTGTAACTTTCTAATTTCTAAATCCATCACAACTTTTTCACCTCTATCACCAAGTTTTTTTAGTTTCCGTGCTTCGTCTTCATAGTCAGGTTTTGCTTTTTCCGATGCTCCTCTGTTATTTGATGTCGGATTTGTCAGGTTAGGTGGTAGTATGCTTAACTCAATAAATTCAGCAGTCGGGTTTGCCGGAAAGTTTGGATTTCTATAATCTGCTAATGGGTCTGAATTGGTATCAGTAGTTTCTCCTTCTTTTGGCGGTCTGCCAGGATACTCCGTGTAAAGAAAGTGGGCGAACAAATCAACTGTCCAATTTTTCATTACCGGGTCTTGATTTTTAAACTCAATAAGTGCTTCTCTTTTAATAACTGGGTCTGTCCAAATTAAATTCTCTGAGTCCAAGTCAAGTTGAATGAGAAAGTAATCCAAATGGTCAGAAGAAAAAATATTCAAATATCTGTCGGGGAAATAAGTGCAGAGTATTTTGCCCTTAACCATTGGGGAAATCAAGTTGTCAGTTATGGCTTGAATATTTTCACTTTCACCTGCGTCAATTAACTCCAACAGCGATTGTCTAACACCTTCAAACGCCTCTCGATATGTGTCGCCAAATTTTCTTACAAACTGATAATCGTTCCCTGATTTTTTCCCTCTCTTGCCGTAGTAAACTCCAAACTTTGGAGCAGGTGAACCAGATATTCTTCCTAATCCGTCTAACTTTCGCTCCAAAGTGTAACAGAAGTTGTATCCAGTATTCGGTAAATTAACCCCTGCAACATAATCGTCAATGTCCATAGTTGAAATACGTTTACGACTAAAAAACTTAACGAACGAAGCACGAATTTGATGCAGTTCTTTTCTTGCCTCAATCGTTTCCTCCATTCGATTTTCAAACCGAACCTGTGCTTGTCGTAAATCGTGTATGTTCATTTGTTGTCCGATTCAAAATATTTGTTCATCACACATAAGTTGAGTTTTGCACTGTCATCATAGCATGACCGCCAACTTGCGGATATACGCACGAGGTGAATGCAATACCAAGGCGTTCTCTCACCCTTGTTGGTGTTTGCGCGCAGCCATTGCGCGATGGCTCCACCAACAAGCCAGCAAGTTATTTCGTTCGTTGGTGACCCTCCCCTCATAATTTTACGCACAACACCAACGAAGGCTGAGTGGGGATGGCTGTTACTAAATCTTCTTCTCTATTCGCTTTATGTCTGGCGCAAGCCCGTTGCAAATATGGGCTGTTATTTCGCCATACATTGTTTTTAAGTTATTTGCTTGTTTACTCTCTTTTTGCTTCAAATAGTCAATGAAAATATTTGCAGATTGAAGCCTGTTGGACAAAAGTCGCTTACCTCCAGTATCAGATTGAGGAAAAACAGCTTTTAGATTCTCAAATGATGTTTTATCAAAAATTGGTGTGTCCTGTAGACATAAATCTATGTAATGGAATCTTGTCGAAAGCTCCTTAAAGTAATAATGGCCTTTGAGGGTGATCCCTATATTTATATTTTTGGGTAAAGTTTTCCATTCGATGTCGCTTAGTTGTTCGTCTGTATCAAGCAAATTAAATTTCAAAAGACTCGTTAATGAATTAACGATAACACTTACTCTGTAACCTATTGCCACAAACTTGTCTATTAAATTGTTACTAAGAACATACTTATTAGCAGAACCCTTTGACTCCATAACGGCATACATATCTTTCAAGAGGTAGAAATTTATAAAATGATCATCGCTGTCAGTTGGTGGAATAAATAAGTTATGTACAAGGCTAAATTCAGAATTATAGTATAGTTTATTATGAAGCCCGATAGCTTTTACGAACTCAAAAATTGGAATTACTTGCCTAGTGTCCCTTTCAGAACTTTTATATCTCTCTCTAAGTATATAATCAGTTACATTGGTGTGTCCCGAAATAAGAAATTGTTTAAATACACGAAGCCCTTCTCTGATATTGGGATAAGTAGTGAAGTTTAGATAGTCAATGAGTTCCGTATTTTGGTCAGAAAAAAGAGAATCCTTTAAACCTGACATAAATTCTACTACAGTTTGGTTCCGAACCTCTATCCTATATCCTTTTTCATTCTGCCCCTTGGAAACACCGTCTAATTCTTCCAGTTTTTCTAACGTATAATCAATTCTTCGCAGTAAAACTTCTGAATACTTGGGTGCTGTAATGTGATACACATTTGACTCGTACGCATCAAATGGAGGTGAATAGCGCCATTTATAATAGTACCCCTCACGCAACGAAATAATTGAACCACAATAAGAGCTTTTAGCTAGTGAATGAGCAAACAAAAAAACCCCCTCTTGTATTTTAGACGAATACTGATCAGCATTATCAATGATTACAATAATTCTCTTTCGGTGGTCTTTAATAAGATACTTATTCAAATATTCTAAATGTTTCGGAAAATCTCCCTTAGACTCCTCGAGGAATGAGGAAAGCTTATTTTGGTAAGAAGCTTCGTTGTTATGCTTGTCGTAATGCCAAAGGCTTTCGTCATTTTCTTTGATTGGCTTTGAATAGATTCTTTTTAGAGCTTTTAGAGAATGAAGCTCTAAATTTTGGTATGAATCAAGTGTTTTATCGATAATCTGTTTGGAAATATTTACTGGTTCAAACGTTCCATAAATAGCAAAGAATGCTACTAAATCGATATATACAATTAAATGGTTTTTTATTGCTTCATTTTCAGTTGTCTTAAATAAGTGATTTATAAAAGTCGTTTTTCCTGCTCCTTTTGAACCAACAATTACTATTGGCTTGGGGGGTACCAGGTTTCTTATATTGATCTCATCTTCATTAATTTCTCTTGCGATTTGTCCCTTGACATTTACTGTGTTGACGGCTCTTATGACATTGCTTAATTGTGGCGCTTTGTCCCCAAATAGTCTATCTATTTCATCTCTATTCTTTTTGGTTTCGCTATTTTCGACAAAACACTTCTCTATAAACTCTTTGTTATCCTTATTATCATCGCTAAAAATTTCCCCAAAAATTTTTTCAATAATTGGTGTTAGTTTAATGCTAAGCGAATTCCTAACTAATTCTTTGTCTCTATCAATAAGCGTTGAAAGAATTGTATTCGATTCAAATTTCTTTACAGGAAAATCAAAAATAAAACCACCGTTGTTTACAACGGAATGTTTTGATAGGTTCTCGTAAAATTCTACAAAACGTGAATCAATATCGTCAATTCCATTAAAGAGTAAACACTCATTGTCTTGCCAGTTCTTTCCATCAGTGTTAAATAATTTAGCTAAAATAAATTGCCTTCCATTTGTCAAAATGCCATATTGTAATCCTATGTCAATCGCATAGCCACGTATTTGTTTAAAAAACTCTTCATTTTCAGAGTAAATAGATTTGATTTTTGCCTTCTTATGTTTTATCGGAATTGAAAAGTTTTTGAAATTTCTTTTTGCTTCAATAATAAACGTAATTCCTGGTGCTGAAACTTGATAGTCAAAATATCCTGATTCAACTTTTCCTTCTCTTTTTATGTCAGCTTCCAACCAGCCCAATACGTCTATTAGTAAAGTGTCAATTAGTTTTGAACGTGTGTCGCTTTCATTAAGATCATTCTTAGTAAAGTCAACAATATTAGATTTGTAGTTTTCAAAACGATGTTTTGAGTCGTCTATTTTTAGCATTTCTGTGTTGATTCCTGTGTCCTGAATTATTACTCCAAACTATCGAATATCTACACCCCGTGAATACACAACCTATCTACCATCATTGAATGGCGCATCTATCCGTGTCAATCTGCCCCGTAAGGTTGAGCAATATTTTATGTAATAACAATAGTGGAAACGCCATTTTTCAAAGTCCCGTTTCGGGGCAAAACGCTGTAAAATGAGGCATTTGCTGCGTCCGTAAAAATTTACAAACGGTAATCTTACTTTCCTCCTGTTTTGGAATCTTTACATCACTAACACTAACCTTCATAGCATGAGAACTCGCTTCGCGCTTACGCTTACCATCATCGCCTTCGCTGGCGCGCTGTGCCTGGCACAGAAGAAAACAAAACAAGCACCGGTAAGTCCGCCCTCTCCCCTTTCTGACTCCGCTTTCTTTAAGTCGCTCACCTATAGAAACGTGGGCCCCACCCGCGGTGGCAGGGTAACGGCCGTGGCAGGTATCACCAGCCAGCCCTCTATATATTATATGGGCAGCACGGGCGGTGGCTTGTGGAAGACAGATGACTATGGCGTCAGCTGGAAGAATGTATCGGATGGTTTTTTCCAAACGCCTTCCATTGGTGCCATACAAGTAGTGCAGGCCAATCCTAAGATTGTCTACGTGGGCACCGGCTCTGACGGCATTCGTTCTAATGTGATCGTGGGCAAGGGTGTATATAAATCCACGGATGCAGGCAAAACCTGGAAGCATATCGGACTAGAAAAAGCGGGACAGATTGGTGCGGTAGAAATTCATCCGCGCCATGCGGATACCGTTTTTGTTGCGGCCATCGGTCAGCCCTTTCAACCCAACAAAGAGCGCGGTGTGTACCGCACGCGCAACGGTGGCAAGACCTGGGAGCAGGTACTCTACCTTGCCGATACCATTGGCGCTGCCGATCTGGAGTTTGCCCCCGGCAACCCCGACATTGTTTATGCTACCATGTGGCGCGCAGAGAGAAGACCATGGACGATTATCTCCGGAGGCAGACAGGCCGGAGGAATTTATAAATCAACAGACGGTGGTACTACCTGGAAGAAGGTAACACAAGGATTGCCACAGGGGCTGATCGGAAAGATAGACCTTGCCGTATCGCCTGCCGACCCTAAGCGGCTGTATGCATTGGTGGAAGCACCTAAAGGTGATGGTGGTCTTTATCGCTCCGATGACCAGGGCGAATCATTTAAACTCGTGGTGGACAAGAAGGAGTTGATTGATCGTCCGTTTTACTATTGCAATGTAGAAGCCAACCCGCTCAACGCGGATGTTGTCTTTGTCATGTCTACCGATTTTTTTAAGTCTACCAACGCGGGCAAGACCTGGCAGAAGCTTAACCCACCACATGGCGATAATCATGATTTGTGGATCAATAAGAAAGATACATCCATCATGATTCAATCCAACGATGGTGGTGCCAATGTTTCTATCAACGGAGGCAAGACGTGGTCATCGCAAAACAATCAGCCTACGGCAGAGCTCTACCAGATAGAAGCCGATGATCAATATCCGTATTGGCTCTATGCCGGTCAGCAGGATAATACAACCATAGCAGTGCCGGGTTTGCCTCCTTATGATGCACCGGGTGGGCCTTCCAGTTTTTGGATGGCCGTGGGCGGATGCGAGACGGGGCCTGCCATTCCCAAGCCGGGCGATGCCAACATTGTGTACTCAAACTGCAAGGGGCGCTTCGGTGTATATGACAAAAGAACGGGCCAGGAGCGAATGTATATTGTAGGTGCGTCTAACATCTACAGTCACGATCCCGATGAATTGAAATTCCGCTTTCAGCGCGTCTCTCCTGTTCACGTATCGCCACACAACGCGGGCACTGTATATCATGCTTCGCAGTACGTGCATAAAACTACCAACGATGGACTTACCTGGGAGATCATCTCCCCTGACCTTACCGCACACGAGGCAGACAAGCAAGTTGTTTCCGGTTCACCGATTACAAGAGACATTACAGGAGAAGAATATTATAGTACCATCTATGATGTGAAAGAATCATCGCTGAAGGCAGGACTGATATGGGTTGGCGCCAACGATGGCCCTGTTCATGTCACCGTTGATGGCGGAAAGAAATGGGAGAACGTTACACCCAAGACGCTGGCACCCGGTGGCCGTGTCGATTGTGTAGAGCCTTCGCCACACAAAGAAGGCAAAGCGTATTTTTCTACGTTGCGGTATCAACTCGGAGACTGGAGACCTTATATATTCAAGACCACTGACTATGGCAAGACATGGTCGCTGCTCACAGATGGTAAGAATGGAATACCCAATGATTTTCCGGTGCGCGTAGTGCGCGAAGATCCTACCGTAGAAGGATTGCTTTATGCGGGAACAGAATATGGCATGTACATTTCGATGGACGATGGCATAACGTGGAAAGTTTTCCAACAGAATCTCCCCATCACTCCCGTCACGGACATTAAAGTATTCAGGAAGGATTTGATGATCTCCACCATGGGGCGGGCGTTCTGGATACTGGACAACATTGCTCCCCTTCATCAATTGGCAGAGGCCAGAAAAGCCAACACCTATTTATATAAGCCTCTCGATACCTACCGCTATCGTTTTACCGGTACGGGCAAATCAGAGATGGTGTATTACCCTGCGCCTTCTGTTATCATCGACTATTACGTAGCCACAAAACCTGTTAATGATGTGAAGGTTGAAATCCTCAGCGGGAATAAAGTGATACGAACATTTACCAGTGTTGTGCCGCCAAAAGACACGGTACAATATGGTGAGAAGAACATGGCCACGGGATTTGTGCGCAGAGATGTAAAAGCAGACCTGGAGAAGAAGGCGGGAGCACATCGCTTCCGCTGGGATATGCTACACGAAGGACCCTGGGATAAGAACCCCACAAGAAGTAAGAAGGGCGGGCCGATGGCGAGTCCGGGTACATATGAGGTAAGGCTTACCGTAGACGGGCAAAGTCAAACAAGATCGTTTCAGATTCTTGCTGATCCGCGCATAGCGGGAAAAGTGAAGCCGGAAGATACGATGTTACAAGAGCAACTGGCCCTGCAGATTGTGGAGTTGGAAGACAGCTGCAAGCATGTGGTGGATCAGATCAAAGGACAGCGCAAAAAGCTGACGCAGCTGATAAAAGAAAACAAGGCAAGCGACTCGCAGAAGGCATTGGAGAAGCAGCTTTCACTTTTGGAAGACGAGCTGACCATGAAAGAGGGACATTATCAAAAGCCGATGCTGATCGATCAGCTTAACTACCTGCGGCAGATGCTCGACCAGGCAGACCAGCGTCCGGGAAAGGATGCCTACGATCGGTATGATGAGTTGAAGCTGTTGGCAGAGAAGATTCTTGCCTCCTACCAAAATCTGAAAGAGAAGATTTAGAGGTACTGCGCCAGACGACTGGTTCATGTTGGTTGCCAGTAGTTCAATGTTGTTGGTCAGGCGACCAACAACAACTTAGGGGACGCCTACTTGCAACGGAGATGCGCGAGATTATAACGGGGAGATGCGTACTTGTATTGGAGATGTACAAGACTATAACCGGGGGGAGCGTACTTGCTTCGGAGATGTACAAGACTATAACCGGGGGACGCGTACTTGCATTGGAGATGTACAAGACTATAACCGGGGGGCGCGTACTTGCATTGGAGATGTGCAAGACTATAACCGGGGGGAGCGTACTTGCATCGGAGATGTACAAGACTATAACCGGGGGACACGCACTTGCATTGGAGATGTACAAGACTATAACCGGGGGGAGCGTACTTGCATTGGAGATGTGGGCCAGTGGCGTGGCAAGTTCAAGCTGGTCGCCCCTAGTTCAAGTTGGTCGCCTGACCAACTTGTCAACAACAACTTAATCCTACCAACGACAACTACTCAGGAAACGCTTGCCTCCTGCCAAAACCTGAAATAGTTTTGTACCGACTATTGAATTTGAAATCCGCTTCCTGCAATTACTTTCCACGAATTGTCAGCGAATTTCCATACTCTTAAATACTTGAATTTTCCGTCAACTATTTGGTCTGCATATTTTGCCTTCAAATGAAGTGTCATCGCCACTGTAGAAAAATCGTCAACAGATTCAATTATCTGGTCTGTTGCTACTACTTCTGAAACAGTCAAAATACCGGAGCGGTAATTTTCAATATCCATCGCCTTTGTAATAGTTTGTCCCGTTGGTATGGTGAAAATTAAATTATCGTGTAATAGTTCATCGAGAACCACGATGTCTCCAGTTTTCAATGCGCCTAAAAGCCTTTTTTCGCATTCGATTATTTGCTGGTCTTGCGTCATGTTTGTTACGTCATTTTTTTTCAGTCCCTTTTGCGACAATCGCTTACGGCTTATAGTACAACTATTTGTTTAGCTAGGCTTGATCAAGTGGTTTTGGCACAAATTGCTTTGGGTCGAAGAAAAATTGTTCAGTTATAATTTTTCCATTTTCCCACTTTTGCCAGGCAACTTCTTCAATATCAATAAACGTGCTGTTTTTAAATTCAAATCGAAAGTTCCATTTAATTACCACGCAATTATCAGCTACAAAATAGGGACGAATGCAATGTGAATACATTTTATCGACTGTCATGAGTAACCTTTTCTCATTCGCAATCTGTTTATTCTTATCTCTTATTTCAGCAGACTGATTATCTCGTATCGTTGCGTTATCCGCATAGAACTGCTCAACTGCCGCTATATGCTGATTGGCTTCAACCATAGCAATAAATTTTTCTACTACTTCTGACATATGTCTATTTATTTTGCGTTCTGCAAAAGTCTACTTTTTTAAGCGACTTATCACCACAACTCGAATTATTGGAAGTACATAAACAAAGTGAAACCCTAGGTTCTTGTTGGTCGCCTGACCAGCGGCTTATAAGTCTTCAACGTGTAAGTAGCCAGATTCGTCCTTGCTGGCGATCAACAGCAACTTAAGGCTTCAAATTAAAGTTAACAAATAACTAGTTGGCGTACTAAGCAGAAACGCCTGTAAGCAAAGCCATTACGCGTTTCGCGACTAAGTCACACCTTAGATCATGAAATTCAAATAATTCAATTGAGTTCACTTCGGTAGTCAACATTTCTTTCAACAAGGTACGGGCTCTGTAAAGCCTGACTTTCACATTTTCCTCCGAAATATCTAATGCTTCGGAGGTGTTCTTCACTGACAGTTTCTCAATTTCACGAAGGATGAAGACAGTTCTGAATTTTATCGGCAATTTACTTACAGCTGTTTCGATTGCCTTCTTCAAGCTGTCACGCACCAATGTATCTTCTGATTTTCCTTCATCATTTCTTACATCGCAATCTATGATATCGTCAGGTATGGAATCAAGGCTCAATGTGTTCATGCGCTTTGATTTTCCAACATGTTGCAATGCGCAGTTGATAACGATCTTAACAAGCCAGGTGGAGAACTTTGCTTCCTTTCTAAACTGGCCTAACTTTTCATATCCGCGAATATAGGCTTCCTGCATTACGTCTTCGATATCGGTTTCGTTACTTAGAATAGCGCGAGCAGATTTATAAAACATCGGATTGTAACGTCTGATCAATATCTCATATTCTTCGGTATAGCCTGCCAACACCCTCGAGATAATGAAATCGTCCAGAAGGCTTTGGTCTTTTGCCAGTATTTTAGCGTTTGGGAGCATTACGATTGGGAGATTATAAGAATGTTAGATCATGGAATTTTAAAAGGTTACAAGGTTCTCTACTTTTTTTCAAAACTTTGTCCGCCAACTTCCTCACGTGCGGGCATGATTTCAATGTAATATCACACGTAAAGAGTGACCATTACAAATTTTAAACCCGGGTCTGCATCATTTTTGTAACCATTCTAGGTTTCGCCATCTAATGGAGAAATTAAACTCAATCTATTTATGAAAACAAAATTTAACAACATTCTTGTGCTCAACATTTTTTGCGCGCTTGCATTCGGGTCTTTGCAGGCCCAAAAAATGAACTTATCTGATCCCGAAGTGGCATCGGTAGCCGTGGCGGCCAACCAAATTGATATTAGTTATGCTGCCATTGCCAAGGAAAAATCAAAAAATGCAGAAGTATTGAAATTTGCAGAGACTATGTCGAATGATCACAACGCGGTTCTTGGGCAAGCTGGTGCATTGGTTAAAAAACTTAATGTCACTCCAAAAGACAATGCACTTAGTAAACAACTGCTAGATGGTGCGGAGCAAACAAAGAAAATACTGCGGGCTAAATCAGGCAAAGCCTTTGACATGGCTTATATTGATAATGAAGTAGCCTACCATAAAGCAGTTATTTCTACCATCGAGGGCGTTTTAATCCCGGATACAGATAATACAGAGTTGAAGGAGTTGCTTCAAAATATTATGCCGGCCTTGAGAACCCATTTATCGCATGCTGAAATGGTGCAAAAAATGGTTTCAGGCAAATAGCTTTGTGCATATGATCAGGGTGAGTTCAAATCTATTTCCATCTTTATTCCTCGTGTGTATGCTGGCTTGTTCTCAGAACAAAAAAATGGCATCGCATGAGGAATACCCTGATTTTTCACAACACGACATGGCAACGCAAGAACCAGCGATAACCGTGTGTGGAGGATCAAGGCAAAGCAGGGCGCGTTACCATATTGTAGAAATCAAGCAGTTGAAATTTTTGCCTGCTGAACTTTCCGTACAAATGGGCGACACCATTGTTTGGGTCAATTGCGACATTGTAAATCATGATGTAACAGAAGAATCAAGAAGACTTTGGCAGTCACCTTCTCTGGCCCCCAATCAATCCTGGCAAAAAATTGTAACAGAAAGTGCTGACTATTACTGTTCCATTCACGTTGTTATGAAGGCAAAGGTGATTGTCCGCTAATCAGTCCTTAGTGACTTGATTGGATTTGCTTTACTCACTACCACCACTTTGTATAAGATAGTCAACATAGCCGTAGTCAGGGTAATTAATCCTGCCACAACAAAAATGTATACAGGCATAGCGGTGCGATAACTAAATTCCGCAAGCCACATGTTCATCCCCATAAAACTTAAGGGCCATGAAATAACCATCGCCACCAAAATAAGTAGCACAAATGGCTTAGTGATGTGTATCGCTAAATCAATGCTACCGGCCCCTAACACTTTTCGCACGCCCATTTCCTTAACGCGAAACGCAACATCCTGACTAACTAATCCAAACAAGCCCAGGCCTGATATAGCAATAGCGCCCAAGGCAAACAGCTTAAATAAGAAGGCCAGGAATTTTTCGGAAGCGTACTTGTTTTGAAGATGGTCATTCAGAAACAAGTAATCGAAAGGATACTCCGGGGCGATTTCGTTCCAATCATTTCGAATGTTTTCTACCAACTCGTTGAGGTTTTCATCCGGGTTGAAACGAACATATATATCCTGCAAGTAGACTCTTGGATAATTCATTATCAGAGGGCCAATTTCAGAATGCAGCAATCCAAAGTTAAAATCCGGAAAGACGCCAATCACTTCACCATCTAAGACGATTTCTCCCACCTGAATTTTCTTACCCAATGCTTGTTCTGGTGTCCACCCAAAAGTTTTCGCAGCAGTTTCGTTAATCATCACTCCACGTAACGTATCAGCAGGTTGTTGATCCGTTATTTCTCTTCCGGCAACCATCTTCACTCCAATGGTTTCAAAATAGTTAAAGGAAGCCGCATCAATAGACATCGGTATTCCTTCTTCCAGGTTTCCTTCCACATAAATGGGCACATTGCCATTGCTACCGTCCATCCTACCCCCGCCCAGTGTCACGTTTCTAACTTGTCGGTGCTGCAGTAGTTTTGTTTTTAATGACGTAAATCGGTCGGCCATTCCTTCGCCCGGCATACGCAACAACAGTAATTCATCTTTAGCGTAACCCAGGTCCTTGGTTTGCATGAATTTCATTTGTTTGTCGATAACCAACACACTTGACACCAATACAACAGTGACACAAAACTGAACAAGTAGCATTGACATTCTCACCATCGCCCCGCCACGCGAAGTTCGGAATGCACCTTTCAGGAGTTTTTGATAATGCGATGATGCCAGAAGAAGCGAAGGATATATAGCCGAAACAGCAGCAATGCCAATAGCTACCAGTAGAACGATTAACAAAGCCGGTGTCTGGGTATGGGCGGGGATTTCAAAACCGTAACCTTTCAGATATTGCGTGATACCGGGCAACAGCAATACAGCCGTTGCCCAGGCAACTACTGCCACAACTATTGCCTCTGTCACAATGTATTTTGAGATTAACCTTTTGGAAGCTCCGGCTACTTTTCGCACGCCCATTTCCTTAGCCCGTGTAAGGTGGATGGAGGTAAACAGGTTAGCAAAATTGAATCCGGCAATTAGCAAAATAAATAACCCTGCCATGCCGGATATAAAAAGGTAAGTAGTATTACCTGCCGCAATTTGCTCGTGCTTTACTTCTCCGAGATAAATAGCTGAAAGCGGCTGAAGTTGCATCTTAAATTTCTTTGCACGGTCTTCTGGCCAGTGAGCTCTTACAAAATCGGGTAATTGGCTCTCAACGTCCTTCGCAGTTGCGTCCGGTTTTAGAAGGACGTAAGTATGAAATGAAATCCATCCCCATGTGTTTAAATCAACAGGATATCCGTAGGGAACGCGAAAGGCATCAAAGGGTAACAGGAAATCAAATCGTAAATGCGAATTAACAGGAATAGGTTGCAATACACCTGTTACTTTTAAGTCAATCGAATTGTCCAAGGAAAGTGATTTACCTAACGGATCATCATCCCCAAAATATTTTAGCGCCATCTCGGATGATAGTACAACGTTGTTTGGCTCTGCTAAGGCAGTAGCCTCATTTCCCTTCTTCAGAGGAAATGAAAAGATGCTAAAAACAGACGGGTCAACATAATACACGCCTCCCTCATAAAACTGATTTGTTCCAACGCGCATGATGCGATCGGGCGAATAACGAAACCGTACCGCGTCTTCTACTGCCGAGAATGATTGCTTTAGTGCCGGGCCGACCGGTGGCCCAACCGTGGGCAGATGCCTGTCGCCCGGTATTTCTCCTGCCTTTTCATTGTGCATGACGCGATAGATTCGGCTCGCCTTTTCATGATAAGCATCGAATGTCAACTCCTTATCGATGTGCAAACCTATTATGGCGGCAAAAATTAAACTCAACGTAAGACCAAAGAAATTAATCAGCGATGAAGAAATGTTTTTGCGCATCGCGCGAAGGGAAGCAATAATCAAATGGCGTAACATAGCTTATGAGTTTGGTCTAAGGTAATAGACAATGCACACAGCAATTGTTATACGATTGTTAAAAGGATGAAAATCACCCAAGAGGGTTGATTTCCATATTAACAGACAACCATCGATAAAATAGCGCCCTGTGTTTGCTGATGCGTCTTACCAACAGAACTAGAAATTGTTTGGTCGGGCGGCTAATAACAACCAGTGGATCGAACAGGTATTCCTAGGGAGTCTGTACTTCTAACTCATCCATACTAAGAGCTGCTCCAAGCTGGGGGAGATAATTGGCTTATACCCTACTCGTACTTCGCGTGGATACGAATCAGCCGCAGAAAGTTGGGTAGGGCTGCTTCAAAAATGTGCTTATATTTGATGAAACAAAATTTAATCAGATGATTTCACGATTTATTAATTTATTCATACTACTCGTTCCAATCGTCATGCTACAGGGATGCTCAAAAGACGAAGACACTCCTTCCGCAGATGTCTATGTCTATGGTTCACAAAATAGCGTTGCCATGGTATGGAAGAATGGACAAGAAAATCCAATTACAAATGGCAGCAAAACATCACTTCTTTCAGGTGGTGCTATATCTGGCTCTGACATATACTTTGCTGGATTTGAAATTGTCAATGGCGTTAAAGTTGCAAAATATTGGAGAAATGGAGTTGAAGTAGTTTTATCGGATGGTTCAAAAAATGAAGAGGCTATCGCTATCGCTATATCAGGCAATGATGTGGTGGTTGCAGGATATGAGTACAATACTAACAGCAATTGGATTGGTAAATACTGGAAGAATGGAGTTGCCACATTAATTTCTAATAGCACTGTGTTCACCTTTGTGACAGGGGTAGCCGCGGTTGGCTCAGATGTTTATGTGACAGGCATTGAAAGTAAGGCAGATTCTGTAATTGGAAAATATTGGAAAAACGGAACGGCTAATAAAGTAGACAAGAATGCTAAAATATCGTATGCTTGGGGGATTGCAGTGCAAGGAAGTGACATTCATATAGTCGGGGCTTCAGTAACCTCTTTAGGAGCATCAATAGCCAAATATTGGAAAAACGGTGTAGAAACTATATTGCCCAATGGGTCGAGGGCGTCTGCAATAGCTATCTCTGAGAATGATATTTACATTTCAGGTGACAACCTTGGCTCCATAGTTTACTGGAAAAATAGCCAGGTTAATGCGTTGGCTGGTGAAGCCAATACTTATTCCGAAGCAAATGGCATCTTTGTCAGTAAGGGCGATTTCTATGTTACAGGCGCAATTTCCGAAATAACAGGTGGTCAAAAAGGAAGCTTGCTCTGGAAGAATGGGATGTTAGAAGAACCATTTGCCGCTACCAAAAATACCATGATAGCGAAAGGTGTAGTTGTTTTGAGCAAATAAGAATCATTTCCTTCACATTCATCTTATAATCTATGGGACGGCCGCTCGGATTCATCATCATTTCACTATTATTCCTTTCATGCAATTCTGATGACGCTCCTACGCAACCGGTAACAGCAGACTTTGCTGGGTATTGGCAACTTGACAAAACCTTAAAAGATGGGGTATCTGTAGGATTCGATAAAATCCCTTCTTCACTAGCTACTAATTTACAAAATCAATACTTCTTCCTTGATGGCACCACTAATCAGTTTGAGTTGATTCTCGAGGTTTCTATAAGTGTTGTTTTCTACGCTGGGCAATGGGACATTAACGCTGGAACATTTACAACAAAGTACAAAAGTGGAGGCTCATCGATATACAATGTGAAGTCCTTTTCAAAAAATGAATTTATTCTGATCGATCAAACTAACAGGGAATATGACCTGATATTTAAGCGAATTGAAAAAGACAACTATCCTGAAACTATATTAAGCTCCACTATTAACGGCCAAGCATACATAGCAGTTAGCAATCAAGCCTATTCTCGGAATGGTATTATTGAGCTAACGGGTGAGAATTCAGTCGGAGATTGGATAGCCATTTTTATAAATAATCCTGAAAATCTCGTGGCTAAACAGGTTTACCCAATAGGGACTAGCGGAGTATATCGGAGTTCATTAAGCGCAGATTCGTTTACTTCTATACAAGGACAATTTGAGATAAAAAAAATAACAAGTAGCTATATCAGTATTTCTTTTTTATTTGATTGCAAAAATCAAAGCGGTGCTCAAGTTTCAATCACTAATGGCATATTCAAAGCGATAGTAAAGAAAGATTGAGAGGTTTTTTTTCATTGAATCTCCGCCCAAGTTCATGTTGATCGCTGACCAACATATCAACAACAACTTAAGGTCAGTTATTCTCTACTTATGTTCCGTCACAACTAAATACAATACTTCGGATCGCCCTCAATAATTTCTTGTTTCAATACAGGCGCTTCACCTGCTTTCCATAGTTTACTACGGTGCGTCACACGATACAAAACCGGCCCTCCATCCGGGCGATCAATGCGTGTCATTGGTCGTGGGATGCCTACAAATTCCACCGCAAGTTCACCGGCTGTAGCCGTAACAAGGCCATAGCCATGTCCACCAAGATCAAGGAATGACAAATGCGGAGCCACTTCCGGATTGCGCGCAGCACGAGCCAACTTCATGTCATTGGTTTCTTTCAACGTAAGCGATGACTTGACACCGTGAAGTGCTGTTATATTCATGGTAGGAATAAACGTGCCATCAGGGTTATCAATCAGATGAAGCGGTCGCATCGGATGATCTTTTCGCATGGTCACTTCGATTACTTCCTGCAGGGTTTGTTGAGAGATGGATCCTGTAATAAATTCAACACCCAGTGGCTCAAAGGATTTTGGAGGTAGATTCTTTGAAGCCAACCCGGCAAAAAAAGCATGACGATCTCCACTAACCATTGCCAGACCTGTTATGTTTTGTTTCTTTACAAAATCAAAAATCAGTTCTCGTTCCCGAACGAAGCGCAAGTCCATCATAGCATAGCCAACATCTTTTGGCCAATTCGCACCGAGTGCTTCAGGCAGGTTATGGTAATCACTGCGAAGCTCCATCGTACCGAACGAGTGTCCCCAGATTTTCCATCGCGCTTTCGAAGTATCCAGTTGCTTCAAGAACCATTGGCGTTGCTCGCTGCCGAGGAAGGTTTGGGCATGCACATCTTTAGCTGGATTCGGTAAGTCTTTACCATTGAAGCGAATGGTGTCGGGCGGACTACCATTATTATAGTGACGACCATAATCCATCACCTCAGAAGGTATTTGTGGGAACACACGCGGATATCCTTTCACAATGAAGTTACTGCCGTCAACATCATCCACTGAGCGGAACGACCAATTGTCAGTCAACAACAAGTCGACATTTTTGCCCCATCGTAACACACGCTGTATTGCAAGGCTATTGATCGCAATTAAATTATTCGGTTCATCGCCCAGTCCGTCTTCATTGAAATGTTCGATAGGTGTATCCACAACCTTAGGCGCTTGAAACTCATCGATAGATTTATCACCCGGCTTCTTCACGTTGGCGGGAATAAATTCCCACCACGCCTGGTTAGCAAAAATTTTCTGATTTTGAGCCGACTCATTCACCGCACCACCACCGGCAATGTATTGACTCTGGAATCCGCCCCATGCAAACTCATGATTATCCCACACGCATACAAAAGGCCAGCGGGCACGTGCATCCTGCAGTTCGGGGTTCTCTAAGTAAGCTCGATATAATGTACGATAGTCTTCCAGCGAAGTCGGGATATGAAAATCGCCTACTTTTCTACCATTCGGGAATTTGTATAAATCGTTGATGGTGCGGCCACGATTTCCTTTTGGGTTGTCTTCGGCATACCATGTCACTTCGTAAATAAAATCTCCTAAGTGCAACACAAAGTCCAGTTGCTCATTCTTAGCACGAGCCATGTCGTCAAAGATCATTCTGCGATACGCATTTAATCCACCTTCAGTCGGGCACTGACAACTGACAAACGTGAATCGAACAGGCGCGTCTGAATTTTCTGCCGGTGCCGTAATAGTGCGACCTACCCGACTGGCATTTCCATGTTCATCGATAAAGCGATACCAATATTCCCGCTTCGGTTTCAGATCAGTAGCAAGAAAGCGACAGGTCCAATCGGCTGCAGCAATTATATTATTGGTGCCCACCGACACGATTTTTTTGAAAGCAGGATCGGTAGAAATCTGTACAGTAAGTTTACTGGCTGTGCTTCCGGCAACAACAGGGCGTCTGGTCCATACGATAACACTGTTGGCAGTAGGATCACCAGATGCCACACCTTGTGGAAAGAACGTTCGGTTCTCAATCACCTGCAGCGGCTGTGACATGGCTGCACCTTTGGCGGTGGCCAAACCAATACCGAGGAGAGCAGCTTGCTGTAAAAATTCGCGCCTGGATAATTTCATTTTTCTAGTCTTAGAATGATTAGTGTTGCTGATTTCAATCGGTCATTGCCGCTTCGAAAGGAAACGGAATGACTATCATGAGCCGGCACAAGATAGCAGAAGTTTTTCCTCTGGGGTATCAACACAAAAGGATGATATGAGATAGAAGCACTTGAGTGACTCTAGACATTTTCCCACGAGTTTCGCATGGAGCAAACAAAGACTAACCCGTTCATCGTCCATCAAGGAATTATCCCTAATCGAAATGCTTATTAATCCAATCTGGAACAATATCGGGATACCCTTTGGCGAAAACTGGTGGTGGAGTTTTGCTACCAAGCCACCAATTAAGGAGGTTATGATCGCCTTTTGGAAGAACAACCACGTTCGCGCCAAGTCTCTCAAAATTTTTGATACTCTTACCCGGAGGATAAGACTCATTTCTATCACCAAGCACTACCAACAACGGCCTGACGGAAAGTTTGAAATACGCTTCCGGTCTGAAATCCTTTACGCTTGGCCACCATTCATACTTATGCACCTCAGCAGGTATTTTTTCGGCAGCTATAAACCAATCTTCTTCTCTACTTCTAGCCAGCACGGCTTCCAGGGAATCCTTTACGCGCTTATTTCCATCATAATTCAATATCGTTCTGTAAAGCGAAGCAGCAATCTGAATTTCCGCATCCTTGAATCCCTTCCTGGTAAGCCGATAAGAGACCTCTTCTACCACCTGATCAATTGGTGACACTCCGCACGCTGATTGAAGAATCATAAAATCTATATCGTTACGATATGAGTTTACCAACGGAGCAACCCACTCGCCCTCGCTGATCCCAAATATTCCAATGTAACTATATTTTCTTGTTGTTTTTAAAAAATCAATTGCTGCTGATGCATCAGCTGCGTAACCTTCGTAGCCAACAGAATATAGTTCACCGGAGGATTCCCCACATCCACGTTTGTCATAGGCCAAACAAGCTATTCCATTCTTCGCCAACATCCTGGCGTAAAATGCGTACTCCTCCTTACGCCCAACGCCACTGCCATGCAATACAACAACTAATGGAAATCTGTCTTTAAATTTTGGCTCATAGTACAGTCCCGACAGGGAAATTTCTTTGTTCTGAAAAACCACCTTAGATTCATTATAGCGAAAGCATATTTCATAAACCATCATCATGAATATGGTGATAGTGATTATGAAAATTGTAAATAGTAAGTTGTTCCTGGTTTGATACCAAGCAAAAGATGTCATCGCAAGCAACATAGCTGATGAAACCAATGCAAATAATCGGGTATCCAAAACCACTTCAATCGCAGAATTTATGATCAACCAGGAAGAAATTACAATGAGACAAAACAGGGCAAGAAAAAAATTGATCCATTGGCTTTTTAGTATGCGCATACCCAAACTTTATGATTGCAATTATGGTGTATACGGACGATTCTAAGTTAGGGGAATCAACCTTAGATCAATGACGCATTTAGTAGATGAACTGCAATATCCACTGACTTCCTAAGCCCATTTTAGAATCCGCGTAAGAATATAAAAATCTACTTAGTTTATCGTTTATCTACTTTTCGCTATTCAGGCATGTAATTTTCGTATTTTTTCACCCTCGCGTATCAGTAACAAACAAATCAAATGAGATGTGTCGTTGTAATCATACTCTTCTCGTTAAATCTTTCTCATGCACAATCTCTGAATTCAAGCTCACGTAGTTTAGAGTCTAGAGAGGGCAACATTTATGGATATATTTACAATGCAGCCAGTCAACAACCAGTTACTGGTGCGTCTATTCAGGTAATCAAAGATTCCAGGTTCTCGATAACTAATGAGCAAGGTCTATTTAGGTTAGAGCACGTCCCTGTCGGAAGACATTCATTAAGGATTAGCCATCTTAGTTACAAGGCTAAAGTGATTGAACACGTTCTTGTAACCAGTGGCAAGGAATCGTTCGTAGAGATTTATCTTGAAGATTCAATAAAGTCTCTTCAGGAGATTGTCATTGACGCTGACCGCGATAAACGAGAACCTGTTAACCCCGGAATTCTTGCTGGTGGTAGGAAATTTTCGGTGGAAGAAACTCAAAAATACGCTGTTGCTGTCAACGATCCTGCTCGAATGATTTCATCATTTCCGGGCGTGACTGCAATTAATGATGGTGAAAACAATCTTTCTGTAAGAGGCAATTCCCCAATTGGTTTGCTGTGGAGATTGGAGGGAGTTGAAGTTCCTAATCCAAATCATTTTGCAAATATCGCCAGCTCTGGTGGTGGAATATCAATTCTTAGTGCGCAAGTTTTGGGCAACTCTGATTTTCTTAACGCTGCATTTCCAGCCGAATATGGAAATGCATTGTCTGGAGTGTTTGATATGCATTTAAGAAAAGGAAATAACCAAAAGCGGGAATACACAGTTCAGGTTGGGCTCATTGGGTTGGATATTTCCACTGAAGGGCCTTTTAGGAAAGGTGACAATGGATCCTATCTTGTTAATTACAGGTACTCTACCTTGGGGATACTGGGAGCCCTTGGAGTAGAGTTAGATAATGGAGTAAGTAAATTTCAAGACATGTCATTTACCGTGCGATTGCCTGAAAAAAAAGCAGGTGCTTTTCAGGTGTTTGGAGTTGGTGGCGTGAGTTCCCAGACAACGGATTCCCGACTCATTGATTTTCTGGGCAATGGTAATCAAATAAGATTGATATCGCAGAACATTTCCAATATGGGGTTGATTGGCGTAAAGCACAATATTAAAATCAATCCAAAATTGAGCAGTTCATCCACAATCTCTTACACCGGATATCTAATTCAAACCAAGGAGGAGAAGGGTGAATATCTACTTCCCCTCACACCAATTGTTGACAATCAGTATCATCAAGGAAATTTTTCAATCACTTCATCTCTGAATTTCCGTATTAATAATAAGAATCTTTTTAAAACTGGTGTTACCTTCTCACAACCTGTATATCGGCTCCGCGAGGGAAATTCAGATGCTCAGCAACAACTTTTGTATTCGCTTGATCAAAATGGAACAACTCACGTTTTTAGAGGCTATGTGCAACTCTACAAAAGCATTCCGAGTAGAGTCGCACTAAACGCAGGGGTACATTATTCATACTTCTCGCTGGGTGCTTCAAAGAGTATTGAGCCTCGCATTTCCATTAAACATTATACTACACAGAATTACTCTATCAGCGTTGGCTACGGCCTTCATTCGCAAATCCAGCCACTCGGGATATACTTTTACAAGGATCCGTCAATAGGTAATAGCTTAAGTGAGTCTAATACCAATTTGGGCTTTGCAAAAACTCACCATCTTCTCATCTCTCAGGATCTATCGCTTAATGACCATCACCATATCAGGATGGACGGCTATTATCAATACCTCTACAACATTCCCGTAAGTACTGACAAAAATGACAAGACCTCCGCTCTGAATGTAGTGGATGGGTTTCTGAATCAAAAATTAGAAAATAGCGGATTGGGGAGGAATTACGGAGTTGAACTTTCCATTGAGCGATTTTACTATAGGCATTTTTATTACCTACTCTCATCCTCATTATTTAATTCAAGATACCGAGCTTCTGATAAGATTTGGTATAATACGTTGTTTAATACTCACTTCGGCTTAAACGCTACGCTTGGGAACGAACTTAATTTCTCGAAACGCAAGAATCCCTTGACAATTGGAGTTAATCTAAGGGCCATGTACAACGGTGGGCTACGAACAACTCCGATTGATTTTGAAAGATCAATTAATAATGGGACCGAAGTTTTATCTGTTTCCGAAACCCACGCAGCACAACTGCCAGCGTACTCGCGAATTGATTTTCGAATAAGCTTCAAAACTAACTTCAAACGCTACACACAAACGCTCTCAGTCGATATTCAAAACGTCTTTGACAGGGAGAATGTGGCAAGGCAATCATTCAATCCTATGAACAACCGGATTAGATATTCATATCAAAATGGTATTATACCAATAGTAAGTTACAAGGCGGAGTTTTAGACAAGCAAACAGTTGAGTAGCGATTCAACGTTGTTTGGTCAGGCGACCAACAACAAACAGGTGCATAATATTGTGGATTAATCATCGGTGTCGCTGCTTCTTTTTGATTTCCTTCAAGACTGGAAGCCACGCCACTGCGAATACTTTCGATGGTGAATTAGGTGTATCGTGTCTCATAAACAATAAATATTTCTTATCTGGTGTGAGCATGGCTCCATCTTCATACACGGCAGTATTTACAGCAGGGCCAATATTTACGGGCTTCGACCATATCCCGTTTTTTAGAAAAGAAACGTATATATCATCTTTGCCAAAACCATCATTACGACCCATACTATTGAGCAATAGAGTGCTTTCGTTCGCAAAAGAAGATGGCCACTGCCAAAAGCGCTCACCATTCAAACTGTCAAGAAATGTTTCTACACCTGATGAAAATGTATATGTCGCAATCCACCAGGATGTAGCTTTCTTTCGGTCGGAAGAAAACATGAGTACATCTTTTGAAATTGGCAGCGGACAACACTCCATTCCCTTGCTGTTTACATCTAAAAGTGGTATTGGATCACTCCATGTTCCATCAATTAGCGAAGACGTCCAAATGTTCCAAGCATCTTCTGCTAAGGAAGAACCACCAGGGCGGTCAGAAGTAAAGTAAAATGTATTACCATCTGGTGTTAGCCTTCCGCCCACATCATTGTACTGCCCGGAGAAAGGTAATATTTGAGGGTTAATCCATCGATTCTTCTTCCGAAGTGCGCGATAAACGAACATTTTTTTCAGCACAGTATCTTCCTGCACATAATAGATCGTATTTCCGTCTCGGGAGAATCCACACAAACCCGAAGATATCGTTGGTGAGAACAATTCAGGGGCGTAAAGAAATGAATCCTGCGCTTTTATGGTAAAGTTTAAAACCATAAAGAAAGCAATTGCTATAGCTCCTTTGATATCAAGAATAATCATGAATATTTTCATTTGATCTGTTAAACTAAATAAGGTCAACAAGGTTGTTGGCTCCCGGACTTTTCCATAATGAATCCACACAACTGGGTGATCTCTTTTTTTAGATCAGCGACCAGGCGAGGCAGTTCGTGTTTCGCTACGTTCATGTTGGTCGCCTGACCAACATGTCTAGAAATATAAAAATGTGCGCAATGTGTAAGTAACGTTCATTAGTTTAACTGGCAACCAAACAACAAGGTAATCATACTACATACGATACCAGATAACTATGGATACTGTGCTTTCTTTAGCGAAGCGAAACAAGCTGAGTAGCCATTCAACGTTGTTGGTCAGCCGACCAGCAACAAAACAGGGAAGTCTACTAACGCTTATATATATTTTTATGCTATTCCGATAACGATCCTGCTCGAATGATTTCATCATTTCCGGGGTGCGGCCTATAATTATCGTTTTTTGCAACAAAAGTGCTGCTCATTTATTTGGCGGGAAAGTAAATTTGACAAAAATTAAATCACATCTAAAAAAGTTTTCAATGAGCAATAAACCAATTCTATCCATTAACAACCTGGTTTTATGTTTATGCCTCATAGCCTCACTCTCATTGCTGGAAGCATGTAAGAAAGATGACTTAGCTCCTGCTAAGGCACCACTTACTGGGGAAAAGAAAGAGTATGCACTTACTGGTAGCATATCTGGAACTGTTACGTTTGCCAAGCGTTCTGACAATAGTACACTTGTCACTATCAAGTTATCGGACACGGATTCCCATCCTGCACATGTGCACGATGCTAATGGAAATATTGTTATTGATTTTGGGATTATAAATAATTCTACCAGTAAAGACGTCTCATCCACTACTATCACTTATGATAGTTTAATAGATCTTCGGAACGGATACATTGCTATTCATGCTTCGAGTAAAGACTTTAGGGTGATCGCTTCTTCTCCTCTTTGAGAAGATGTTGCCTGGTGTTTGATAGTCGAAACAGGATTACTATACGTGGCCCACAGTGGAGATGAATCCATCCTATTTAGATCGGTGACTTGAATGCTCGTTCTAATGAACACGCGAAGATTGTCTTTACGCTAACCCTTGTTTGCATGACTTTATTTTTAGGTGCTTCCTTTAAAAAAGAAAACCCCTTACCGTTAAACGCATAAGGGGTTTTTCCATAAGGGCGGTCCGGACGGGACTCGAACCCGCGACCTTCCGCGTGACAGGCGGACATTCTAACCAGCTGAACTACCAGACCATTAATGGATACTTAATCTGCCGATCCCGATAACTACCGGAACCAGACCTGATAATTAAGGGTGCAAAGATAACTTTAGCCTTATTCAATGCAAAAATAAGCCAATTTATTTTCTAAGGCCATTTTTGGTGCCCCCCCTACTTTATCACAGGCACCTTATATCCATTGTGATAGGCTGCCGGAATCAAATCATTGGCCGCCCCCTCTTTGAACTTCCGGGCAGCATCATCCCATGTTACCTTGGCACCTGTTTTATACGATATGTTTCCCATCTGGCACACGGTGGCGACATGAGCACCCGCCTGTATCGGGCAAGTGAGTTCACTTGACTTCCGCGATTGCACAGCCTTAATAAAATTAAGGGTATGTAAATCCAGGCCGTTTTCTTTTGGCCGCTGAATAGGGATAGCCTCCATCCTTTTCTCATCGGGTATTACTTCCCATCCATTGCGATCCAGCACCAGCGTGCCGTTGTTGCCGATGTAGCTAATGCCATGATCGCGGCCATAGTTGCCATTGCTGATGCTCTGAGCGTGCTCCCAAATCATATTGTACCCGTCAAATTCGTATACAGTCGCGAGGGTATCGGGTGTTTCGTGAGCGCCATCGGGATAAGCGTACTTCCCTCCCAGCGCTACCGCAGATTTTGGAAACCTTGCATCCATCCCCAGCAGTGCGTAGTCAACTAAATGTACTCCCCAGTCCGTCATCAATCCTCCAGCATAATCCCAGAACCACCGGAAGTTAAAGTGAAAACGATTTTTATTAAACGGCCTTTTGGTAGCCGGTCCAAGCCATAGGTCATAGTTTACTCCGGCCGGTGCAGGGCTATCAGCTTTAGCCTCTATGTTAGTCATCCAGCCCTGATAAGCCCAGGCCTTCACGGTACGTATCTTTCCCAGCTTACCTGACTTTAAAAAATTAAGTGCATCTACAAAGTGAGGCATGCTTCGCTGCCATTGCCCCACTTGCACCGCGCGGTTATATTTCTGTTGGGCCGCTACCATCACCTCGCATTCCTGAATAGAATTTCCGATAGGCTTCTCTACATAGACATCTTTGCCCGCGGAGCACGCATCGGTCATTTGCAGGCAATGCCAATGGTCGGGCGTGCCGATGACTACCACATCAATATCTTTGCTCTCCAACATCTTCCGGTAATCGGCAAATGTCTTTGTCTGGATTCCTCCTTTGGCCAATTCATACTTACGATAGTTAAGCACATTATCATCCACATCACATAAGGCCACTACATTAACCTCTGGAATTTTCATCAGCGATTTAATATCGGCCCAACCCATACCGTTGATACCAATAGCAGCTACGTTGATTCTGTCATTCGCAGAAATTATTTTCTTAATGTTTGCGAATGCGTCTAAAGGCAATACGGTGGCTGCTCCCAATCCCGCCAAAGCGGTGGAAGATGATTTTAGAAATTTTCTCCGGGTTTGATCCATGGCGTTTGATGAGTTTAGAATAATGAATGATTGGCTTTTGACTACTAAAGCTAAGGAACATCTTTTACACAGCGAAATCCAACGGTAGCGTTGCGTTCAAAGCCTTCCGATACCCGTAATAAAAACTGCCGATAGTGAAGCTCGCGAGGTCCGCCCTGCACATACCACCAGCTTGACGAAGGCTTGAAGTGACTTCCCCCTTTCATCATAATGTACCGATAGCTTCCGCTTTCATACAAATCGTTGGTCAATTGCCAAACACTACCCACTAGGTCTTGAAGTCCAAAGGGATTGGCACCTTTGGGATACTTACCTACCGGGTAAAGTTTACCATCACCGAGGTTGCATACTCCGGGGTTAATTCCTTCCAGTGAAGAAACCGTAAGTGTCTCTGTCACATATTGAAGCTTACGTTTTACAAGCTTGGTTTGCTTCCAGGGCCATTCATTCAAGGCCGAAGTCTGTGCTGCATATTGCCACTCGGCTTCTGTTGGCAATCGCTTGCCCGCCCATTGGGCATAGGCTCTTGCATCTTCGTACGAAATAAAAACTACTGGGAAATCCTCCTCGCCTTTTTTGATGATGTTATTGCTCCAATGTTTCAAGAAATTAGCTTCATCATTCGGCTTATAATTGGCAGACTCGATAAACTTTTTGAATTGCAGATTGGTGACAGGAAATTTATCCATGAGAAAAGTAGTTACCTGTATTTCTTCAGGAGTTGATTTTGGATAAGGAATAAAATCATCACCGCGCGTTGTTTTAAACAAGAACTTTCCTCCGGGAATTTTTACCATGTCGGAAGGAATTGTTTTTGACAACAAACTGGTTTCTTTCTTGCTGATCAAGCGTGCCGTGCCGGGAGTAATGACAATCACTACTTCATCCATGAGGGCTTGACCTTCAAAAGCCTGTACTACAAACTTTCCTTCATAACGGCCAAATCGTTCATTCAATTGAAGGGTATGGCGCCCGGCTGTTAGTTCAACGGGTGTCTTATCGTAGGCTGGTTCGCCAGCCCAAATCTTTATTGTGCTTCCGCTGCTTGCGATTAAAAGTTCATTTCCTTTTAACTGATAGGAAATCAGTTTTGGCAAGTACGCAATGCAATCCACTTCACCTTCATTGTTTGTTCCAAGAAAAGAAGAATTAAATGCATCGGCCTCCGCTTCTATCCACCATTTATTATTGAGTTGCTTTGGCTGAAGTTCTTTGTGGTGCCATAAATCGATATAATGAAAATCGTCTGAACGTTTCACTTCGAAGAGCAATCCTTTAAATCCTTCGGGCTTGCTGTTGTAGATGGTGTATATGGACTTTGACTTCGTCTCCCAACGGTTTACCCAAATGCTATCCCGTAAGGTATTAATCAGAGGCGTAAGCCTGCCCTGCGTAAAACAAGTAGAGTTCTCTCGCAAGATGCGGGAGGTTTTGCCCAGGTAACGATACTGTTCTTCTTCATTGGAAGGATGGCCGGGGGCGAATTGATTGATCTCTGTTCCATAGCCATTAAAAAAAGCAAGTGCATATTCCCGCTTGATAGGTTCTTTAAAAACTTCAGCCACACGGAAGATGGAAAAATCAGGGCGAATTAATTTATGAAGATTCAACAAAGGCGGATAGTACAAGGCATTGTGCACACGTCCTGAAACGATCCCTGTCATATCCTTCGCAACCGCCTGCCCTTCACTATACATAATGACCCCGGGCCGTACGTTGTCAGCGGCCTCTTGCAGCGCTTTGCTTGATTCACCTTTGGTATCGAGCACAACACCATCAGCAGCTGTTTCTTTTATCAAGTCAGCGAGACCTTGCAGGTGTCCTTCACTTCGGGTACTCTCGTCCCATGGATTGTATGCAATAAAAAACTTAGTGCCGATGGAATGAAGTGTATCAGCCAGTGCACGCAGACCGGGTAAGCCACCGGGCAAATCGCGATACATGTCAAACTGGTTGCGAGAGTCGATACCAAGGGTTGGCCATGTGGGCCAGATACAAATCACATCATCACCTCCGTAACTTCTCTTTCCTCTTTCAACAAATTGCTTCAGGTTGAATTTACCGGTTTTATAATCATAGAAGTCCTTGTCCCATGCCATGAGCAAATGCATGACATACGCATTCTGTATCCATTTTAAATCCTTACGCTCATAAAGTGATTCATCAAAGGAAGCGATATCATACAAGTACCGCTCTTGAAAAACTACCCTTAACCCCTCCTGCCACTCACCCTTATAGAAGTCGGCATAGAATGCATAACTCACCGTGCCGCCAGGTGCAAGAATTGTTTCAAACCGTTTCTGCTTTGCGTCCTTCAATGACCCTTCGACTCGCCTTGTAAATCCAAATACACTCAAGGTATCGCTTAAAGGTAACCCTGTATAACCCAGTTCCCAGGCATTATCTGGTACGATCACATTGACGGGTTTGCGATCAGGGATAAACAGATGCGTCCTTGAAAGTCGGTGACTACCGAGCCCTGTGAGATGTACGGCATGCTTTGATCGTCCAAAAGGAACTACGTTGGATAGGTGCAGTGTATCTCTTGATTCATTCTTAAAGACAGCCACTCCCTTGAAACCGGGATTAAAACTCTCATCCGATTTAAAACTAATTTTTACTCCTGATGATTGATCCGATTGATACGTTACTCCATTGACCTCATACGAAAGCAACGGTGATTTATAATCGATCGTTGATTTACCAACGTGCAGACTCGTTACTTGCACGTGATCGACAACAATATGATCTAGTGATTGCGCCTGAAGAGTTATATCTGATACCGATATAAAGAAAGTAGCACAACATATTATGCCAATTCCCTTTAGGTCCGCCAGCGCTCTGACATACGCGTTACTGGTTTTCATTATATACACTGAATTATTACTTTCTAAGGTAGGTTGTTGTAAGGGATTAAAAAAGTATTCTTACCTGCCTTTAAAACCTTGAAGTTCCGTTTTTGTCAAGCAAACAATTTGAGCATTCTATTGATTACGCCACAACTATGTGCTATTTTTCAGAAACTTCTCAATTCAACACTAAACTTCCGCTATATGAGGCTACTGTTTGCAATTTTGGTAACGTCAGTTATTTCAGGATATTCTCAGAAGGTTCCAATTAAGTTGGGAGATATACCGATGGAAGACATGAAGATGGCGGTGTATGATCTGGACTCGTCCGCTGTGGCCGTGGTCCTGGCTGATTTCGGTGATTCAAAAATTACCTACTCCACTTCCACTGGATTTAATCTTACGTTTGAACGTATCCGAAGAATTAAGATTTTAAAGAAGGAAGGCTACAAATGGGCCGATTTCGAAATTCCACTTTACGGTGCTAATGGAAAAAATGAGGATTACTCTGCACTCAAGGCCTATACCTATAATCTCGAGGGAGGTAAAATCGTTGAAACAAAAATGAAAAGCGATGCGGTTTTCAAAGAGCAAACAAATGAAAACTGGCGATTAATTAAGTTCACACTGCCTAATGTAAAAGAGGGTTCAATCATTGAGTTTACTTACAAAGTCTCCTCCCCCTATTGGATTAATTTTCAAGATTGGGAGTTTCAATCAAGCATCCCAACACGCATGAGTGAGTATAGAACTAAAATACCTGAATATTTTAGCTATCAAAGATACATGCAAGGTTATGTGCCTATTGATATTAATGAGAACTCTATCGAACCAAAGTCAATAACAATTGTAGGCAGTGAACAATCGGATCGTCTAGGCAGAAATTCGGCACTATCGGATAACAAAATTGATTACATAGAAAATCAAAATAGGTGGGTTGCCAAAAATGTGCCTTCATTTAAGGAAGAGCCATTTATTACTTCTACCAAGGACTACATTTCAAAAATCAATTTCGAACTCGCCTCAATTCAAATGCCCAATAAGCCATTCGAGCCTGTTATGGGGACGTGGGAGCAAATAAACAAGCAACTTCTTGAGGCAGATAATTTTGGACTCGTTGTAAAACAATCCAATTTTTTAACCAAGAAGGTAGAAGAATTGACTGCCGGCATGACTGATCCCAGCCAAAAGATTGGTGTTATCTACAGGTACGTCAAAGAAAATGTGATTTGGGATGGGCTGATGAGGAAGTATACAGATGGCAATTTCAAAAAAGTATTGGATGAAAAAAAGGGCAATTCAGCCGAAATCAATCTACTGCTAACCTCCATGCTTCAAAAGGCTGATTTGCCGGCTGATCCCGTACTCATTAGTACGAGAGCGAACGGTTCTGTACGTCAGCAAATCCCTATCTCCAGTCAATTTAACTATGTGCTTTGTTCGGTAACCGTTGAGGAGAAAACGATGCTGCTAGACGCAACAGATCGATCTTTACCAATTACTATTCTTCCTGAGAGATGCTTGAATGGAACTGGGTTTATTATTTCAAAAAATGGCTATCGGTGGATTAACTTATATCCCAATTTCAAATCAAAGTCAAATACGAGTTTAGACCTCGTCATAAATGAAGATGGCATTTTGAAAGGCAAAATTGTCATTAGTAGCGATGGATACGATGCGCAGCGCGTTAGAAATGAATATGCTAGTAAGGGTGAAGCAGGATACCTTAAATCATTAACCGACACTTATGCTTGGCAGCTGCAAAAAAGCCAATTTGAAAACATTAATTCAATTTCCAATGCCGTTAAAGAAACCCATGAGGTCGTTCTTGAAAATCATGTGCAGAGCTCAGGAGGAATTATTTATTTAAATCCTATACTTCGAGACAGAATTGAAGAAAATCCTTTCAAGCTTGAGAAGCGTGAATATCCCGTTGATTTTAAGAGTCCATTTGAAAGATTAATTACCGGAAAAATAAGTTTACCTGAGGGATATACGTTGGATGATCCACCAAAACCAAAGATTGTTTCGTTACCTAACAATGGTGGCCGCTACACGTACTCGCTCACTCAAATCGGCAGCAATATTTCCATAACTAGCCTGCTTACCATTAACAAAAGTTTGTTTACCCAGGAAGAGTACGACACATTAAAGGAGTTCTATAATCAAGTTGTTGCAAAGCAAGCAGAGCAAATTGTAATTAAGAAAAAGTAACCCAAATGAAATTCGCACTATTTGCGGCCTGCATCATTATGTCATTACATGCTATTGCGGCTGAAGTAAAGTATCCTGTCACCTCAATTCCATCCGAGTTAAAAGAAAATGCCAATGTGGTCATAAGGGAAGACCATATGAAGTTTCGAATTATTGAAAAGAATCGAGCCATTCAACATGTGCTTTTTGTGGCAACTATTCTAAACGAACGAGGTCACAGGTTTTCTGATTATAGTGTTGGCTATGACAAGCTTACGAAAATAACAGATTTCACCGCAGCGGTTTATAACGCAGAGGGCAAAGAAATTAGGAAACTAAAGACAAAGGATATAAATGACAGAGCCTCATTTGATGGCTTTACGTTGTTTAGCGACAATAGAATAAAATGGGTTGACCTTTCACACTCAACTTATCCCTACACAATTGAGATTGAGTACGAAATAGAATACAAATTTCTTTATTACATCCCAGGTTCTCAATGGGGAGGGGAAAACGTTTCCGTTGAACATGCTTCTTACGAACTCTCATACCCTCAGGCTCTTGCTCCGCGCTCTAAGCTATTTAACAGTGATGTAACTCCTGCAAAAAGAATAATTGAACCAGGAATTGAAAGCCTTATTTGGACCTTACAAAACATTAAGCCCATTAAGCTTGAGCCATTTGGCCCCCGAGCAGATGAATTATTTCCACATATTATCGCAGCACCTACTGAATTTGAATTTGAAGGATATGCCGGAAAGATGGACTCATGGGATCATTTCGGAGAATGGATATTATCGCTCAATCGGGGAAGGAATATTTTACCGGATGAGGCGAAGCAAAAAATAAAGTCGATTACCAACGGTCTCAAATCGAATGAAGATAAGATAAAGGCTTTGTATACCTATCTTCAAGAGAAAACCCGATATGTCGGAATACAATTGGGAATTGGCGGCTACCAGCCTTTTGAGGCCAGCGTTGTCGATAAAAATGGTTATGGAGATTGCAAGGCATTATCCAACTATATGGTTGCTCTGCTAATGGAGGCAGGAATTTCGTCTAATTATGTTCTTATAAAAGCGGGAGATGAAAGATCAATGAGGACTGATTTTCCAAGTACTCAATTTAATCACGCCATCGTGGCAGTTCCTAACGGAAAGGATACAATCTGGCTTGAATGCACCAGTCAAACCAAGCCATTTGGTTACATGGGAAAGTTTACCGGAGATCGTTTTGCCTTGATGATTACGGATGAGGGCGGAAAAGTAGTAAAAACCCCCACATACAAAACTGAGTTAAACCAACAATATCGAAGAGGCAAAGTGAATTTAGAGATAAATGGGCATGCTAAGGCAAGTATATCCACATCGTATGCAGGTTTGCAATATGAAAATGATGGTTTGGATTTTGCACTGACGAGTCAGCGTGACGATCAAAAAAAATGGCTACGAGATAATATCTCTATACCTAGTTTCGAAGTAAGCGATTTCTCAATGATCAACGTAAAAGATAGAGTTCCGTCCGCAACGATAAAGGTAGATTTGATTTTAAATCGTTACGCTTCCGTAAGCGGCAAACGATTATTTATGACCCCCAACCTAATGAACCGATCTACCTACATACCTCCTCAAAATACAAATCGAAAAAGTCCGGTGGTACGAAGAAGCTCTTTTGTTGACATTGATTCGATTACTTACAAGGTACCTGAGGAAATTTATCCGGAATTTCTACCTCAACCAGTAAAGGTTCATACTCGTTTTGGTGAATACGAAGTTACATTCCAGTTTGATCAAGGGAGTTTGCTGTATATTCGTAAGCTAAAGATGATTCCTGGGAAATTTCCTGCTGACTCGTATAGTGAACTAATTGAGTTTTATAAGACTATTAACAAAATGGACAATTTGAAGATTGTTTTTCTCAATAAGACATAGCGATTGGTTACAATGAAAAAAATCTATTCTTCACTTTTCATGATAATCGGACTGACGGTAGCCTCGTGCAGTTCATCAAAAGGCACCACCGAAGTTGTGAAACCCCGCTATCATCACACCTGGGCGAAGAATCGGTATCGTATCGACATTCCCGTAGGGGCACGTCATATAAGAATGTTCGAGCGTAAGCGAACAAAGACAGTTAGTATGAAATAATCTTTGATTAGAAGGAGGCGCCTCTATAATAAAATCAGCTCTTTTTCTTCTTCGCCTTAATCACCTTAAGTTTTGGTTCGGGCTTAGCCTTCTTGGCAGCTTTGACAGGTTTAGCGGGTTCGGCAACGGCTTCCTCTTTTTTCTTGGCTCCTCCAAAACGACCCCAACGTCCTTTTTTCTCTGGCGCATTCTCCGCCAACGTTACGCATTCTTCCAGCGTAAGTTCTTCAGGAACCTTTCCTTTAGGAATTTTAACATTCTTCTTTCCCGCTTTAATATAGGGACCAAAGCGACCGTTCAGTATTTGAATATCTGCATTACCTTCAAAGGCTTTGATCAATCGGTTGGCGTCTAGTACACGCTTCGCATGAATTAACTCAATGGCACGTTCCGGAGCAATCGTGTACGGATCCTCTCCTTTTGGAATGGATATGAATTTTTTGTCATGAAGGACATACGGTCCAAACCTTCCAATGTTTGCTACCACAGGCGTATCTTCAAATATCCCAAGGTCTCTCGGCATCTTGAGCAATTCAAGTGCATCTGCCAATGTGATGTTTTCAATGAATTGTCCTTGACGGAGGGCAGCAAATTTTGGCTTCTCTCCACCGTTGTCATCGGGATTTTCTCCCACCTGGATATACGCGCCAAATTTTCCAAGTTTTACATATACCTTCTTCCCTGATTTGGGATCTATTCCTAATTCCTTATTCTTATTCTGAACGGATGACCTTTCTACTAATTCAGTCTTAACAACAGTTTTATGGAAAGGCGTGTAAAACTGATCTAACATTTTCTGCCATTTCAATTTTCCGCTGGCAATCTCATCAAATTCACGTTCGATTTCTGCCGTAAACGAATAGTTGGTGATCTCCGGAAAATGCTCCACCAAAAAATCATTAACCACCATAGCAATGTTGGTGGGAAATAATTTGTTGTTTTCAGCACCCGTAATCTCAGTTTCGGTGGAGGAGCTGATCACATCATGTTGAAGAACATGAACATTATATTTTCTCTCAACCCCTTCCCTTGCTTCTTTCACCACGTAACCCCGCTTTTGAATTGTGGATATAGTAGGCGCATAGGTTGAGGGTCTTCCGATACCCAATTCTTCTAACTTCTTAACAAGGCCTGCTTCAGCATAGCGTGCCGGGTGACGCGAGAATGTTTGTGTTGCAGAAAGTTGATTGAGATCAAGAACTTGCCCTACATGTAACGGAGGCAGTACTTTGCTACCCTCACCCTCTTTATCATCATCATCGTCATCTTTGGACTCCATATAGACTTTAAGGAATCCTTCGAACTTAATTACTTCACCCGAGGCCGTTAATGTTCTTGAGTTAGTAGAGATGCCGATAGTGGCTGTCGTACGCTCAAGTTCAGCATCTGCCATCTGCGAGGCAATGGCGCGTTTCCAGATCAACTCATACAAGCGCACTCCGTTTCTGTCAATACCTGCATCCAGAACAGAAAAGTCGGTAGGCCGGATAGCTTCGTGAGCTTCCTGTGCGCTGGCTGATTTAGTTTTAAATTTTCGGGTATGCACAAATTCCTTACCATAAGCAGATTCAATCTGCTTTACAGCACCTTGTACAGCCTCGTCAGAGAGGTTAACAGAGTCGGTACGCATATAGGATATTTTACCGCCTTCATACAGCTTCTGAGCAACCATCATGGTCTGCGAAACAGAGAAGCCTAATTTCCTACCGGCCTCTTGCTGCAGTGTGGAAGTTGTAAATGGTGGAGCTGGCGATTTTTTAGCCGGCTTTTTTATCAGGTCGCTGATTGTGAAGACAGCCTTTTTACACGACTCTAAAAACTCGAGCGCATCCTTTTCTTCGCTAAATTTTTCAGAAAGGTCAGCTACAAGTTGTTTTCCTTTACCCAGATCAAAAAGAGCAGAAACTTTATAAGAAGATTTTGTCTCGTATTTTTCAATCTCGCGTTCTCGTTCAACAATCAACTTAACGGCAACCGATTGTACACGTCCTGCAGATAATCCGGTTTTAATTTTCTTCCATAAGATAGGCGACAACTCAAAACCTACGAGCCGGTCTAATACACGCCTGGCTTGCTGTGCATTAACAAGATCAATATCGATACCGCGGGGGTTTTGTATGGCGTTAAGAATTGCATTCTTCGTGATTTCTGTAAATACAATCCTCCTTGTCTTCTTATCATTAAGGTCGAGTACCTCTTTCAAATGCCAGGAGATCGCTTCTCCTTCACGGTCCTCATCACTCGCCAGGTAAACCATCTCGGCATCTTCGGCAAGTTCTTTTAATTTCTTTATGACATCCTTCTTCTCTACCGACACTTCATACGTAGGTTCAAAACCATTTTCAATATCAATGGCGCCATTTCCTTTCTTCAAGTCACGGATGTGCCCCATGCTTGAACTCACTTTATAGTCCTTCCCAAGGTAGCCTTCAATAGTCTTTGCTTTGGCGGGCGATTCTACGATTACAAGGTTCTTTGACATGCTCTTTTTTGCGATCAGCGGCTCCAAATATCAGTAATTTTTTAAAAAGTCAAATTTCAGTACGACAAACTACCGTTTAAAGCAGCTCATTTACCGAAGGTCAACGCACTCTTCAAGTAGATATAATTCACAGCGTTAGCTACGATTTTCACAACTGAAATAAATTTATTTTTAATTAATAATATTGTGTCTGATAAATTCAATTAACAGGATTATCCTCTATTTGTTTGAACAATGAAGTCACTCCTACTTCTAAGGCATGCACAAAGTGCTGATAAACAGATGGGTCAGCGCGATTTAGATCGTGTGTTAACAAAAGATGGTGAAGCGCAGGCACGTGATGTAGGAGACTACCTGGCTGAGAAAAACATCCACCCCGATGTGATTCTCTGCAGCCATGCTATCAGGACTTTATCCACCGCTGTTGTTGTGGCTGGTAAAATTGATTATGCTCCTGATAAAATAATTAAGGTTGAAACGATCTATGAAGCATCATTGAATGCATTAGTAGATTCCATAAAGAAAATAGAAGATCATCATGCCTGCGTACTGCTGGTGGGTCACAATCCATCCGTTTCCATGCTGGGTGAATATCTAACCGAAAAGCATACCGGAAATCTTGATCCAGCCGGACTGCTGTATATTAAATTCAGTTTTTCAAGTTGGAAAGACATCGCTCGTGGATCAGGAAAATTGATAACAGCAACGCTAGATTAGGTATAGGCAATCAATGGAAAATAAAAATCTTGAACAGTTTGATCCCAATGCACCTGGAAGAAAAGGCAAACTTTTCGGCCTTCCCCATACAAAAGATCAATCTCAATTAGTTATCATTCCGATCCCATGGGAAGTAACCGTTACTTCCGGAACGGGAACCTCAAAAGCTCCCTCGGCTTTGCTCGAAGCTTCCACAGAAGTTGACCTCTTTTCAAAAGAAATTGCCGATGTCTGGAAATTGGGGGTTACGCTTCTGGACATTCCTGAAGAAATCGAGAAAGAGAATGAAAGAGTAAGAGCCCTGGCAGTGCAACATATTCAGTCATTGGCGAGTGGTGAAACAAGCGATACCAAAGTCATTACTACCAAAGTAAACGAAGCAAGTGAAAACCTTAACGTGTATGTGAAGAACACGGCTCAGCGGTTGCTACAAGAGGGAAAAATGGTAGGCTTGCTTGGAGGTGACCATAGTACGCCTCTGGGATTTCTTCGGGCATTGAGCGAGCGTTATGAGCGATTCGGTATACTGCAAATTGATGCCCATGCTGACTTAAGAAGATCGTACGAAGGGTTCACGTATTCTCACGCATCCATTATGTACAATGCATTAAAGCTGCCGGCTGTCGGCAGACTTGTACAGGTTGGAATCCGTGACTATTGCGAAGAAGAAGCAACAGTTATGCAACGCGCGATGGGAAGGGTAAAAACGTTTTTTGATAGTGATATAAATGAAGCAATCTATTCAGGTAAAACCTGGAATGATATCTGCAAAGACATTATTAATGAACTCCCCGATCTTGTCTACATAAGTTTTGATATCGATGGGCTTACGCCCGATCATTGCCCGCACACAGGAACACCCGTGCCGGGTGGAATGGATTTCAATCAGGTAAAATTTTTGCTCAAACAATTGGCAATCTCGGGCAGGAAAATAATTGGCTTCGATCTATGTGAAGTATCCGGAACAAATAATTGGGACGCATCCGTTGGTTCGCGTGTGTTGTTTGAGTTATGTAATTGGACGGCAGTCTCCAACAAAAAACTTCAGCACAGAAGGCTGTAGGATAACCAAGAGTGCATTTACGCGTCTAAATATGCTAACGAAGCGTTGACTGTCAGTTAAAAAACCTATTTTGCTTTACCATTCAACTCATTTCACCTATTCATGAGCGACCTGATCAGTTCTATTGCCACAGGAGTCTGGACTCCGATTTTGTTTTTGTTGATTCTCGGTGGCCTCTTTTTTTTCTTCTATTCAGGATTTATTCATTACAAACACTTCGGTCACTCGGTTGCTATTCTTCGTGGAAAGTATCACGATCCAAATGATCCGGGTCAGATTAGTCCTTATGAAGCGCTATCTACCGCACTGGCTTCAACCGTGGGCATGGGAAATATTGCAGGCGTTGCAGCTGCCATAAGCATCGGAGGTCCTGGCGCACTTTTCTGGATGTGGGTAACTGCCTTTGTAGGCATGTCTACCAATTTTTTTACAAGTACGCTGTCTGTTCTCTATCGTGGCAAAGATGATGAGGGTGTTATTCAGGGCGGGCCGATGTATGTGATCCGTGAAGCATTGGGAAAACCCTGGAAGCCATTGGCAGTTCTGTTTTGCCTTTGTGCCATGATCGGATGCCTTCCCATCTTTCAGGCAAATCAACTTACACAGGCTATCATTGACATCGGGATTGACTCAGAAGAGTGGAGGGCAATGACATTCTCTATTGGTGGCCTTGAAATAGGAACGCTCAAGTTCGTCATCGGCACCGTCCTCACTATTATTTCAGGTTTTGTAATTATTGGCGGTATTCAGCGCATTGGTGTGTGGGCCGGCAAAATGGTTCCACTCATGATTGTCATTTACTTTATGTCGGTACTGGCTATTCTCGTTATCCATTTCGATAAAGTGCCGCATTATTTCATGATGATTATTACGGATGCTTTCTCTGCTCATCATTACCATGGTGATCCTGCCCTTGGAGGACTCCTGGGCGGGTTGATTGTTGCAGGAGTTAGAAGGGCATCATTCTCAAATGAAGCTGGAATAGGAACTGCACCGATGGCCTTGGGTGCTTCTCAAAGTTCGGAGCCTATTCGCGAAGGATTGGTTTCTATGATAAGTCCGGCTATTGATACATTAGTTGTGTGTACCCTTACTGCGTTGGCAATCTTAGTCACTGATGTGTGGCAAACTTCAGGCGCAAATGGGGTGTCATTGACAGCCGCTGCCTTTCAAAGTTCCATGCCTGGCATAGGTAAATATTTGCTTCTCCTCTGTGCATTTTTCTTCGCCATCACATCCTTGTTCTCTTACAGCTACTATGGAAGCAAAGCGTTGTCTTTTTTGCTTGGCGTCAAAGCGAGTAAATGGTATAATTACTTTTACCTTTCAACGATAGTCATTGGTGCCGTTGTTTCTATGGCAGATGTGATGAATGTAATTGATATCGCATATGCGCTTATGTCATTAGGCACCATGATACCAGGATTCATTCTTGCCCGCAAGGTGATGACCGAAGCCAAGTCTTACTTTGCAAGACTGAAGGCGAAAGAATTCTGATTGCGCTGTTTGTTCAAGGAGCACGTTCAGCAAAAATCAGCTGACCGGCTCTCTTTTTTTCTCTGTCTTAGAAGGGTAATCAAAGAGTCCGTGTTCTTTTATAGCCTCCTCCACTTTGTGAGGTACAAATTTTTCCCATCCGGCTTCTCCCTTCCTTATCATCGCCAATACATTATCGGAGATTATGTGCAGGTTACTTACGTTGGCTTCCTTCATATCTTCCAGCTTGTTGTTATCCATAAGGTAACGAAACAAACTCTTAATGTTAGCGGGAATTTGCTCTTCGAAGTCCTTCAGCGTAATAAGTTCCGTGGAATCTTTTTTTAATGCGGGATAGATATAAAGTTTCACATTGTTGCCAAATAGGGACGCGAAACTTTCCAGGATACCACCCCGGATGTTTTCATAAGTCTTCTCTTCAAAAATCTTCTGCAACGCATAGATCCCCAAAATGATGGCTGTCTTCTTGCCTTTGGTAATTTTTGATAAGTAATCGACCAGGCGATAGTATTCAAAATAATTTGATACCAGTACGGTTTGCCCAAGCGAACAAATAATATCAGCTCTATTCAAAAAGTCTTTTTCATCAATCGTCCCGTCTGTGCTTAGGTCGTTTAATGTCAGCTCTGTCAGCACTACAATCTTTGAGCGATCAACATCCGGTTCATTTCTAAAATGCCTGCGGGCAGTAAGAAGCATATCCACATTCACGTGGGTCACTGGTCTAAAGCGCCCTCTCAATACCAACACATTCTTTTTATACAACGCCTCAGAGGGTTGCATGACGGTACCATCAGGACCAAACATTGCGGCTTTGGTAAGTCCATTCTTCACCATCTTCAATGCCATCAGACGATTATCAACATGCGAGAAGTCGGGCCCATCAATACGGAACATATCGATCTCAATTCTACGCGTGGTCAACCCATCAAGCAGTGAGATCATGATCTCTTCCGGATCAGTCAAAAACATACAGGCGTAAAGCATATTAACGCCCAACGTGCCAATAGCAAATTGCTGCTGTAGGGGATCGTTATCATGCAGCTTGGCATGAACCACACAATCATTGGGTTCGCTGTTGGGTTGTAATTGAAATCGCAATCCTACCCAACCATGTCCTGAATTTGTCCTTTCAAAATTCAATGCTTCGACCGTGTCGGCAAAAGCAAAGAAGCGGGTCGTTTCTATTCGTTGTGGCAATCGTTCTGGGAGCAACGAATACTCCTTGTCCAACATTTTTATCAACCGATCTTCACACACATATCGCTCGCACTGCCCGTAGATAGCATCGCTAAACTTCATGTCATAAGCGGAAATCGTCTTAGCAATAGTACCCGAAGCTCCACCTACCTTAAAAAAATTTGCCGCTACCTCCTGCCCTGCTCCTATTTCTGCAAACGAGCCGTAAATGGCTTTGCTTAAGTTGATTTGAAGTGCCTTTTCTTGTGTTGTTAATTTCTTCCGCTGGTCCATTGAGTTCAAAAAATTGGATGGGTTAAATTTCACATAATTTTCCAGAAGTCCCTATTGCTTTTGGATAAGAATTGCGTTTCGCAAAGGTCTTTACATTGTCCTGATGCTGGGCACATCTTATACTAATGTTAACGCCTTTTTGATAATTTTAGTTTTAAGGTCTATTTTGCTGCACTTAATCTTAATTTCTTATGTCAACTCGCGGTTCATTTTCTGGTCGTCTTGGATTTATACTTGCTGCTGCGGGGTCAGCTGTAGGGTTAGGTAATATCTGGCGCTTCCCCTATCTGGCGGGAGCCAACGGTGGAGCCGCATTCCTTCTTATCTATCTCATTTGCATTTTTACCTTGTGCTTTCCAATCATGGTTGGAGAAATTGCCATTGGAAGAAAAGTCCAAAGCGATGCATATGGTTCTTATAAAACGTTGGGAGGCAAGCGCTGGGGGATTCTTGGCTTACTCGGAATTCTGGCTGGAATTTTTATACTTTCATACTACAACGTAGTAGCGGGCTGGGCCTTCGGCTATTTTCTGGAAATCTCATTCGGCAATTTGCTTGGCGAACCAGATCTCAACAGCTTCTTTGGAAATTATATTAATAATGTAGGGCTCATTTTTTTCTTTTCAATGGGCTTCATGGTTCTCACAGCACTCATCGTTTCGCAGGGTGTTCAAAAAGGAATTGAAGCGGCAAATAAAATCATGATGCCGGGATTGTACCTGATACTAATTGGCTTGATCATTTATAGCATGACATTACCCAATGCCATGGCTGGTGTTCGCTTCTACTTGATTCCTGAACTCGGTGAAATCAATGCCCAAACGCTCTTTGATGGGTTGCGTCAAGCATTCTTTTCACTCTCTCTTGGCATGGGTTGCCTGGTGACTTTCGGGAGTTATGTAGATAAGAAACAAAATATAGTTTCTTCTGCGGCTGTTATTTCAATTGCAGATAGTTCGGTGGCTTTTCTTGCAGGTCTAATGGTTTTTCCTCTTGTTTTTTCTCTTGGTGCTGAGCCGGGCCAGGGGCCAAAACTAATCTTCGTCATTTTAACAGAAGCGTTTCAAAACATGGGCCCAATTCTTGGTCGTGTAATAGGAGGCTCGTTCTTTTTATTAATCTGCTTTGCTGCATTAACGTCAACAATATCTTTAATAGAAGTGCCTGCAGCCTTTGTTGTTGATCAGTCTAAGATCAAGCGTAAGTATGCCGTATGGGGCCTTGCCGGATTAATCTTCGTACTAAGTCTGCCAAGCATGGTTAGTCAAGGTTATTCAGAATTCTTTTCAAAGCTTGCTTTCTACAAAGATCGCGACTTCTTGTCTTTTGTTTCCGACATGTGTGATATCAGCTTGACCGTAGGTGGATGCCTCATGTGTATTTTCATCCGCAAGCGATGGAGAATTCATAACATGCATGAAGAATTGGCTATAGGCAATCCTGGCTATCTGGGATCATTCATGCAGAAGTACCTCAACTTTACAATCAGTTGGGTGTGCCCTATATTGTTAGGCTTGCTCTCCATTCTCATCATCTTCGATAAATTTTGGGGTATTGAATTGATTTTCGGAAAGTAGGCATACTTTCTTGTCAAATTATTTCGAAGAGCTCACGTTCCTAAAAAGTCAAGCAATAAGAAGAAGCTTTGATAGCGCTAGCTAAACGGCCTTTGCTGTCTCTTCTTCTTTCAAGACTCTGCGAAGAATTTTTCCCACGTTTGACTTCGGTAACTCCGTTCTAAAGACAAAATACTTAGGAACTTTATAGTTGGTCATGTTCTCATGACAAAAGGACTTAATCTCCTCTTCCGTTAGGCTTTGATCCTTTTTTACAATAAATACTTTTATTACCTCCCCTGATTTGGCATCTGCGACTCCAATGGCGGCCACCTCCAATACTTTAGGATGACCTGCCAGTACGTTTTCGATTTCATTAGGATATACATTAAAGCCGGATACTTTAATCATATCTTTTTTGCGGTCAACGATTTTAAAGAAACCGTCAACATCCATAAATCCAATGTCGCCTGTGCGGAACCAACCGCCAGGAAAGAAAACGCCTTCATTGTCTTTTTTCCAGTAGCCGCGCATTACCTGCGGGCCACGTGCACATATCTCACCTGCCTCTCCCTGAGGAAGCTGAATCCCATTGTCATCAAAGATTGCTATCTCCGTGCTCGGCATCGGTATTCCAATAAATCCACCACGATGGTTTCCATCTAATGGATTGCAACACAGAACGGGTGATGTTTCACTTAAGCCATAGCCTTCGGCTAGAATTGTGCCCGTAACCTCCTTCCATTTCTTGGCTACCGCATCCTGCACAGCCATAGCTCCTGCCACGGCACCCGATAATCTTGAAAAGTCAAGATTTCTAAATTCAGGATTATTTAGTAGTCCATTGAATAACGTATTCACGCCAGTCAAAATAGTAAACTTGTATTTCCTCAACTCTTTTATAAACGCAGGAATATCGCGGGGATTAGTGATCAAGACATTTTTCACTCCCGTTGAATACATCAAAATACCATTTACTGTCAGGGCAAAAATGTGATACATTGGAATTGCCGTAATCATAATGTCTTTCTGATCTTCCTTCATGTATGGCTTAAACCAGTAAGTAATCATCTGGTTGTGGGCGATAATATTCCGATGCGATAGCTGAGCTCCTTTCGAAACGCCCGTTGTACCTCCTGTATATTGAAGGAAGGCCAGGTCTTCGATATCAACTTTAGGTTTGGAGTACGTAAGCGTCTTCCCTTTTTTCAGCACCGACTTAAAGCTAATAGCCTTTGGCAAATGATAGTCGGGCACCATCTTCTTCACATTCTTGACTACAAAATCCACGATTCTACCTTTTATCGGGCCCAATAGATCACCCATGTTAGTCACAATAATGTGCTTAGCGGGAATTTTGTCAACAATGGCTGGAAGATGATGGGCAAAGTTGGCAACTATTAATAGTGCGGATATCTCAGCATCCTTAAATTGATACTCCATCTCACGGGGTGTGTAAAGCGGATTGGTATTAACTACAATCAATCCTGCCTTTAAAGAACCCAACACGGCAATTGGAAACTGTAACAGGTTAGGCATTTGTATCGCTATCCGATCTCCTTTCACTAAACCCAACTCAACTTGTAAATAGGCTGCGAAATGATCTGACAATTGATCTACTTCGCGAAAGGTCAGCGAGCCACCCAAATTTTCGTAAGCAACGCGGTCTGCATATTTCTTACTCGCAGTTTCAAATAATTCCACCAGAGAAGAATATTCGTAAGGGCCAATCTCATGAGGTATGCCTGCAGGATATTTAGAAAACCAGGGAAAATCGTTCATCATCTATTCAGGTTAGAAGTTCTAATTAGCCAAAAAAACGGGGTTTAACAACCGTTTGAAGTTAGAACAGCGAATAGTCTGAAAAGTTGAAAAGTAAAAACCCGTTCCGGAATTTTCCGAAACGGGTTTAGCTGTAGGGGAAGGCCTCGAACCTCCACGGGGCAGTTAGCTACAGGACATAAGAAAACTTTTTAGTGGTCAACCCATTACCCTGCGTTTATCCTTGGTTCCCCACCCCCGAGACAGGAGGGTATGTCTGCCAATTTCAACACCCTACAGTGTTTGTTAAATAACTCCAGTCGTTACTGGAGATTCTTTTGTGCATTTGATTCAACAAAGCAACATCGGTATTGGTATTTTTACAATAATACATTCAATTTATTATATAATATTTAATGAAATATTATATTTTTACATTTCATTCAAAACTGATACTGTTTTATGCCAAAGAATTATGAAATTGACAATACAGACCTCAAAATCCTCGAAATATTGATGCAGGACGCCAAAAAACCCTTCACGGAGGTAGCCAGGAAAGTCTTTGTTTCACAGGGAACAGTTCATGTGCGGATGAATAAAATGGAGGAAGCTGGTATTGTTGAAAAGACAACACTAAGAATCAACTATGCCAAGTTGGGCTATGACATCACCGCGTTCATTGGTATCTACCTGGAAAAAAGCGCTTTATACGATCAGGTTCTAGCCAAACTCAAAGACATTCCTGAAATCACCAATATCCACTATACCACTGGCAACTACTCTATGTTTATCAAAATCCATTGCCGCGATACCAACCACCTGAAGGAAGTGCTTCACGACAAGATGCAGCAGGTAGAGGGGATTGACAGAACAGAGACAATGATCTCACTCGAAGAGAGTTTAGACAGGAGTTTGACCATGATTAACTAATAATAAATATTGCTTGCCCCTGAACCTTAAAAGCCGATTTTTGTTCTTATTTTTGATAGTTTATTTGAAATTAGTCTAAATAGATCGCTTCTAATGGGTAAGGACAATCAGGTATTGGATGAAATTACATCGAAGGAGTATGAGCATGGTTGGACTGTCAATTTAGAGGCTGATGAGGCGCCAAAAGGACTTACAGAAGATACGGTTCGCTTCATCTCGGCTAAGAAGAACGAGCCATCTTGGCTACTCAACTGGAGACTTGAGGCCTACCGAAAATGGGTTACGTTAAAGGAACCTGAATGGGCCAATATCAATCATCCACCGATCGACTATCAGGAAATCATTTACTACTCTGCACCGAAGCAAAAAGCAAAGCTTAATAGCATTGATGAGGTTGACCCCGAACTCATTAAGACATTTGAAAAGTTAGGGATTTCTATCACCGAGCAAAAGAGATTGACCGGAGTGGCGGTAGATGCTGTCATTGACAGCGTATCCGTGGCAACCACCTTTAAAGATAAACTTGGCGAACTCGGCATCATCTTTTGCTCCTTCAGCGAAGCTGTAAAAGAACACCCAGACTTGATCAAAAAATACTTAGGCTCTGTAGTTCCTATGAATGATAACTACTTTGCTGCACTTAACTCAGCTGTTTTTTCAGACGGATCGTTCTGCTACATACCAAAGGGCGTCCGTTGCCCGATGGAGTTATCAACCTATTTTAGGATCAACGCTGCGAACACCGGTCAGTTTGAAAGAACATTGATTGTTGCAGAAGAAGGTTCTTATGTCAGCTACCTCGAAGGATGTACTGCACCGATGCGGGATGAAAATCAACTTCATGCTGCTGTTGTAGAACTCTATGCATTGAAAGATGCTGAAATAAAATACTCAACCGTTCAGAACTGGTATCCGGGTGATAAAAACGGAAAGGGAGGAATCTACAATTTTGTTACCAAGCGCGGATTGTGTGCTGGAGATCATTCTAAAATTTCATGGACACAGGTAGAGACAGGTTCTGCCATTACATGGAAATATCCCTCGTGTGTTCTGAAAGGTGATTACTCCGTTGGTGAGTTTTACTCCGTTGCTGTTACCAATAATTACCAGCAAGCCGATACAGGAACAAAGATGGTTCACATCGGAAAGAATACTCGGTCCAGGATTGTATCAAAAGGAATATCGGCAGGTAAATCTCAAAACAGTTATCGCGGTCAGGTGCATGTGCTGAAGCGAGCTTCCAACGCACGCAATCATTCGCAATGTGATTCACTTCTTATGGGAGATCAATGCGGAGCGCATACGTTTCCTTACATTGATGTTGAAAATAATTCAGCTCGCATAGAACACGAAGCGACAACCTCAAAGATTGGTGAAGACCAGATTTTTTATTGTCTGCAACGAGGCATCTCAGAAGAGGCTGCTGTTGCCTTGATTGTTAATGGGTATGCTAAAGAAGTGCTAAGTCAACTTCCCATGGAATTCGCAGTAGAGGCGCAAAAACTTCTTGCCTTGACGTTGGAAGGAAGTGTGGGGTAACTTAGAAAATTTTTGAATTGGCAAAATGCTAGGCGATTTATGAATTACCTTAAAAAATCTGAAATAAAGGGCCTGAAGTATAAAATCAACGAGCCGGAGAGTTCCTATTATGGCGAATCTGAAATCTGAAATTCTAAATCTGAAATGTTAACCATTAAAAATCTACAAGCCCGTGTGGCTGATAAAAATATCCTCAACGGAATTGACTTAAAGGTGAAGCCGGGTGAAGTACACGCCATCATGGGGCCGAATGGTTCGGGTAAGAGTACGCTTGCCTCTGTGCTTGCCGGAAGAGAAGATTATGAAGTTACCGGAGGTGAAGTTCAGTTTCAAGGTAAGAATCTTCTTGATCTGTCTCCCGAAGATCGTGCACGGGAAGGTATCTTCCTTGCGTTCCAGTACCCGGTGGAGATTCCAGGTGTCAGCACTATCAACTTCATGAAGACGAGCTTAAATCAGATTCGTGAATATCGTGGCCAGCCCGCATTGGATGCAGTCTCTTTCCTTACGTTGATGAAAGAGAAGATGAAACTGGTGGAAATAGACCAGTCTTTGCTAAGTCGTTCTCTCAACGAAGGATTTTCAGGAGGCGAGAAAAAAAGAAATGAAATTTTTCAAATGGCAATGCTTCAACCGAAGCTTGCCATCCTTGATGAGACGGATTCAGGTCTTGATATTGACGCACTACGCATTGTGGCCAGTGGCGTAAATAAATTACGCACAAAAGATAACGCCACAATTGTTATCACCCATTATCAACGACTTCTTGACTTTATTGTACCGGACTTTGTTCACGTTATCTATAAAGGGAAGATCGTAAAATCAGGCTCGAAGGAACTCGCACTTGAGCTAGAGGCCAAAGGCTATGATTGGATTAAAAACGAAGTAGCTGTAGTATAACACTCTATGAGCACCAGCGCCCCCGCAAAAGATTTTAAAAGCGAAATCGTTAATCGTTTTCAGAGTACTGATTTTGACGTAGCTGTAGACTATCGAAAAACTGCAATCAGTAACTTCGAAAAACTAGGATTACCTTCCACAAGGACTGAAGAATATCGCTTCACTCCCATTACAAAAAGTCTTGAGAAAAACTTTAACTGGGGACATGCTAATTCTTCTTCTGCCATTGACTCAATAAACAACTTTCTGATTCCTGGTGTTGATGCAACTGTTTTAGTATTTGTTAATGGTTTGTATTCATCGGAACTATCTTCGAAAAGAAATCAAGCCCCGGATGTAACCATTTGTACACTCTCTGAAGCATTTAAGGATCATCAGAGTCTGGTCAGCAGTTATTTTGATAAACTAAGCAATTCTGCCAGCGATTCTTTTGCGGCCTTGAATACGGCCTGTTGGAAAGAAGGTGTGTTTATTCATGTGCCTGAAAACACAATTGTAAAAAATCCTATTCTTATCTTACGCATTGCTGATGCCGTGACCTCTCAAGTCATTGCGCACACTCGTGTGATGGCCATCGTAGAGAAAAACGCACAGCTTACACTCATTGAAAAGTCGGACTCGATAGGAACAAACGCTGTGTTTCAGAATATGGCTGAAGAAATTGTGTTAAAGGAAAATTCGCGACTCGAGTATTGCAAGATTCAAAATGACGCGGGAAATACTTATCACGTATCGAATTCATCCATTCATCAATCCGACTCAAGTAACGTAAATACGTTTGCATTGACGATGAACGGAAAAATCGTTCGCAATAATCTTGGCATCACCATCGATGGCGAAAAGTGCGAGTCACATTTTCACGGACTATATCTTCTTACAGGTAATACCCTGGCCGACAATCATACTGTGGTTGACCATCGAAAGCCTAACTCGTTTAGCAATGAGATTTATAAAGGCGTGATGGATGAACACTCGAAGGGGGTATTCAATGGAAAAATATTTGTTCGTCCGCACGCGCAGAAGACCAACGCATTTCAATCCAACAGAAACATTTTAGTTTCTGATAGCGCCACCATCAATACAAAGCCGCAGTTAGAGATTTGGGCGGACGATGTGAAATGTTCTCACGGCTGTACTTCCGGACAATTGGATGAAGAAGCGTTGTTCTACTTACGTTCACGTGGTATTTCAGAGAAATCTGCTAAAGCCATGTTGCTTTATGCCTTTGCAACAGATGTATTAGAACCCATAAAAAATGAAGCGTTGAGGCAGTACATGGATCAACAGATTGCAGAAAGGCTTAACAGGAGTATATGAACACGCTTGTACAGAGTGCCAGTTTGAATGTTGATAAAATAAGAAGCGAGTTTCCAATACTCCATCAGCAGGTGAATGGAAAGCCGTTGATTTATTTTGACAATGCCGCCACGAATCAAAAGCCAAAGCGTGTCATCAGCGCCTTGTCCGATTACTACGAGCACAACAATGCCAACATTCATCGCGGCATTCATACTCTTGCCGAGCGGGCAACGAAAGCCTATGAAGATACAAGGCTTGCTATGCAGCATTTCATTAATGCCAAACATAGTGAGGAGATTATCTTCACGCGTGGAGTAACGGAGAGCATTAACCTGGTGGCCTCTTCTTATGGAAGAGCATTTTTAAAAGAAGGCGATGAGGTGATCATTTCCGGATTGGAGCACCACTCCAACATTGTACCCTGGCAGATGATTTGTGCAGAAAGAGGCGCCATTCTAAGAGTTATACAAATTACGGATACAGGAGAAATTGATATTGAAGCATTCAAAAAAATCCTCACCTCCCGGACTAAATTAGTAGCTGTAAATCATGCGTCCAATAGTCTCGGTACGATCAATCCTATCAAAGAAATAATCAAGCTCACACATGATGCAGGCGCTGTTGTGTTAATTGACGGAGCGCAGGCCGCAGCCCATCTCGACATTGATGTACAGGATATTGATTGCGATTTCTACTGCATCTCTTCGCATAAGATGTATGGCCCCACGGGCACAGGCATTCTTTATGGAAAAAAGGAGCTTCTGGAGAAAATGCCTCCTTACATGGGTGGCGGTGAAATGATAAAGGAAGTAACGTTTGCGAAAACCACCTACAATGATTTGCCCTACAAGTTTGAAGCGGGTACGCCAAACATAGCTGATGTTATTGCTTTGAAAGAAGCCATCTTATTTATCAACGAGTTGGGTAAAGAAAATATGGCGGCATATGAATCAACGCTGCTTGCCTATGCCGCGGAGAGGCTTTTATCAATCCCTGCTGTGCAACTTATTGGCACCTCAAAACATAAAGTCAGTGTTCAATCATTTGTGGTCAAAGGCATTCATCATTTTGATGTAGGTCAAATGCTCGACACACGGGGTATTGCCGTGCGAACTGGGCATCATTGTACGCAACCCCTGATGGATCGTTTTGGAATTGAAGGGACTGTAAGAGCTTCTTTTGCTGTATACAATACCAAAGCCGAAATAGATGAGCTAATAGAAGGCCTTAGAAGGATTGTTGGTTTCATGAAAAAGTAATGTCAATCAACGAAATACAGAATGAGATAATCAACGAGTTCTCTCTGCTGGATGGAGACATGGAGATGACTGTTTTTTATACCATGGAATTAGGACAGAAGCTACCTCCTATGAAGGAAGAGGATAAGACAGAAGATAATATTGTCAAAGGTTGCCAGTCGAAAGTGTGGTTAACGGCCAAACTTGAAAATGAAAGAATTCATTTTTCAGCCGACAGCAACACAGCTATTACAAAAGGATTAGTAAGTTTGCTGGTAAGAATTTTATCAAATCAAAAACCAGCAGATATTCTGGGGGCTGATCTTTACTTTATGAAAGAGATTGGTATGGAGCGGTTTATTGGAACCCAGCGATCTAATGGTTTTGCCGCCATGATCAAACAAATGAGGTTGTATGCTATGGCCTTTAAAACACAAGAAGCACTAAAGTGATGAGTGAATTGGTTGAAAATGCAGAACTGAAACAACCGGAAGCATCTACGGATAATCTGCGGGACAAAGTTATTGCTGCCATTAAAACTGTTTACGATCCTGAAATTCCCGTAGACGTGTATGAACTAGGACTTATTTATGAGATTAGTGTCTTCCCGGTCAATAATGTATTTATACTCATGACGCTTACTTCACCTTCCTGCCCTTCGGCAGAGGTAATTCCGGTAGAAGTGGAACAGAAAATAAAAGAGATTGAGGGAGTAAGTAGTGTGAAGGTTGAATTAACATTTGATCCCCCCTATTCGCAGGAAATGATGAGCGAAGCAGCGAAATTAGAACTGGGGTTTATGTGAACTAATGGATAGTCAGCAGTGTTTATAGCAATGTAATTTGAACTTGAAATCTTAAAATTGAAATCAATATGTACCCCGAACAATTAGTAGCACCAATGCGATCTGACCTTACTGTGGCCGGATTTAAAGAGTTAAAATCAGCTGAAGCAGTCGATCAAGAACTAAAAGATCAAAAAGGCACTACCCTATTGGTAATCAACTCAGTATGTGGCTGTGCTGCAGGTGCTGCTAGACCAGGAATCAAATGGGCATTGCAAAATGCCGGAAAGAAGCCCGGTCACCTCACTACCGTATTTGCCGGTGTAGATAAGGAAGCTGTTGCCAAAGCAAGAGAATATACTTTACCGTATCCTCCTTCATCGCCCGCTATTGCCTTGTTTAAGGACGGTGAGCTTGTCCATTTTGTGGAGCGCCATCATATCGAAGGCCGTAATGCTCAGATGATAGGACAGCACCTTGTAGAAGTATTTGACGAGTTTTGCTAATCAGACTTCAATCCTGAGCGTCAAAATTCAATTGGATTCTTGGTAAGTTCCTGTTGAATTTTGACGTTCGTTTTCTAATGCGACATTTCCAGCGAAAGTCTGGCTTCTTCCAGATCCAATTCATATTCAATCTTACGCAGCACCTCATCACCTAGTAAGCCTTGATTTCTCAGAGCAAAAACAAGTTGGCGTTCACGATTAATTAACTCTTGCTGAATCCGAAGGAATTCATTGATTTGTTCTTCTGTCATCTTCTGGTCAGCCTGATTCTTTTGCATTCGCTGAATGCGAATCTCATACTTGCTTTTAATCTGCGCCAGCACAGCATCGCTCAGGCCCAATGAATAGTTTTCTTCAATATGCTCAATAACAGACGAAGCAACCTTAAGTCGCGCGGCTTCTTCTTCTTTCACATGCCGGTCATCGGATTTTACCCCCAGCCACTGAATGAGTTTCCTTAAGGTTAAGCCTTGAAGTACGAGGGTGGCAAAAATTACGCAGAAAGTAATAAAGATGATCAGGTCCCTGTTGGGAAAGGGCTCCTTGTCAGCCACCATGATGGGAAGAGCCAGTGCGGCAGCTAATGATACAATGCCACGCATACCTGACCATGCAACGATAGCCACTCCTTTGCTATTTGTTTCCGGTTCGCGCTCGCGAATTCCTTTACTTAGCCAACGCGGGATATAAGCACCTGGAAAAACCCAAATAATACGTGCAAGAATAGTTACTATACTCACCATAGTAGCGTATAAAATAAGCGTTGACAACGAGTGCTCTTTTATATTATCCAATATCATTGGCAATTGGAGGCCAATGAGAATGAAGATTACACCGTTCAGGACAAAGATCATGGTACCCCAAACAGCGTATGCCTGCAGGCGTGTCTGATTAGAAAATATAAGTGAAGAGCGAGGTGAAAGAAATAAACCGGCCGTGACAACAGAAAGAACTCCGGAAGCATGAAACTGCTCTGCACAAAGGTAAGCAGCATAAGGCGCTAGCAATGTAAACGTAGTGTCGGTTGTGGCATTGTCGGGAGTCATTTTATGAATCCAGAAGAAAAGATACCCGATTGCCAACCCAATAACGATACCAAAGCCAGTTACATAAAAGAAGTTGATGCCCGCCAGCCAAAAAATAAAACCGCCACTGGCAACTGCCGCAATAGCATAGCGAAGGGCAATAAGACCTGTTGCGTCATTCACGAGGCTCTCCCCTTCCAGTATAGTGATGATTCGCTTGGGGAGGTTTAATCCCTTTGTTGCAGATGTAGCGGCTACTGCATCGGGTGGCGATATAATGGCTCCAAGCACAAACGATTCTGCCCAGCCAAAATTTGGAATAAAATAGTGAGCACACATTGCCACAAGAATAGTTGTAAAGAGAACACAGCCAATAGCCAGCAGTGAAATTGGCCTGATCGAAGCCTTAAAGTCGGGCCAGGAGGTTGTCCATGCAGCGGAGTATAATACAGGAGGAAGGAAAATAAGAAAGACGATGTCCGGTTCAAGTTCAAGATGAGGAAGGCCGGGTAAAAGCCCAATGCCAATCCCTGCTAGCACCAACAGTATGGGATAAGGTATTTTAATTCGGTCAGTAATCTGAGCCAGGGCCGTGACTACTGCCAACAAAAGAATTACTATCGAGATGTTCTGCACGTGTTATCCAAAATTAATTATCATATTAAATCAAATGCTGAAAAATAAAGTTCACTGAATCGTCAATAGAATTGTCAGAGGACTGAACGATAATATCCGGACTCGATGGCTCTTCGTAAGGAGAGTCCAATCCGGTAAAGTGTTTTATCTCTCCACCTCTAGCTTTTTTATACAATCCTTTCACGTCACGGCTTTCACAAACTTCAAGGGGGCATTTAACATAAACTATCTTAATCCTCTCTCTGCCAACTATCTCACACGCTTTACCCCGGTCTCGCTCAAAGGGAGAAATAAAAGTGGCCAATACAATATGACCTGCATCCGCAAAAAGCTTTGCAACTTCTGCGGCCCGTCTGATATTTTCTGATCTGTCTGTATCAGAGAATCCTAAATCTGAATTGAGCCCCGCCCGCAGTTGATCTCCATCCAAAAGATAGACGCGAAGTCCTTTGCGCTCAAGTCTCTCCTTAACGTGAAACGCCAGCGTAGATTTGCCAGAACTCGGAAGTCCAGTAAACCAAAGTACACCGCCTGAAGACGAAAGGAAATTTCCCATTATAGCCAAAGCTATTATAAGTAACTATCAAAACTTTAAAATGCTAAAAATTTAATAAGTTTAATAATTGAAACGATGACACAAGAACTTCCTCCTTTTTCATGCTCCCACTCTCCCAACATTCCGGAGCTTTTACTCACACTCAATTGCTCATTGGCAATAAGTACCTATCAGGCTGGAAAAGTGATTTTCATTAGCGCGAAAAATGCTCAACAATTGATACAACTTCCCCGAAGTTTTAAAAAACCGATGGGAATCGCGTTGAAGGAAAACAGGATGGCTATTGCTACAAAAAATGAAGTAGTGATTTTGAGTAATACACCTGGTCTTGCTCCCAGCTATCCAAAGAAGCCCGATACTTATGATTCTCTGTTTATGCCAAGGGCCGCTTATTATACGGGAGAGTTGGATATCCATGATCTTCATTGGACAGCTCAGGGTTTGCTCGCTGTCAATACCCGGTTCTCCTGTTTAGCATTAATCAATGATCAGTTTAGTTTCACGCCTATTTGGAAGCCTGCATTCATCAGTAGTTTACAACCCACCGATCAATGCCACTTAAATGGAATGGCTTTGCAAAATGATAAACCGAAATACCTCACTGCACTAGGTACTACAGATTCTGCCGGTGGCTGGCGGCAGGGAAAAGCAAATGGTGGCGTTCTGCTCGATGCTGAAACGCAGGAAATTATTTTGAGCGGATTGCCAATGCCTCACTCACCGCGAATTTTTGATCAGCATCTTCTTGCGCTGCTGTCGGCTACAGGCGAATTGATAAAGGTTGATCCAGCAACTGGTAAATATCAGGTGATTCAGAAATTCAACGGTTTCGTTCGCGGAATGGATCGAAAAGGAGATTATCTATTTATTGGCTTATCCAAATTAAGAACAACCAGCAAAGCTTTTGGAGACTTACCCATTGCCTCCAAATCTGTCTTCTGCGGAGTGGCTGTAGTACATTTACCGACAGGCAGGTTGGAAGGACACATCAAGTATGAAAACAGTGTTGAAGAAATTTTTGACATCAGAGTGTTACCAGGCATGCGAAGGCCGGGCATAGTAAACAATCTTAACAATGATCAGGCTCGATTAATCTCAATGCCTGAAGGAAATTACTGGGCTCAATCAGATCAAAGCAACGAATATGATTCTCACGAAGAATGAACTGATAGAACTCTTTAAGATGGAGGTTGCCACTGAAACGAAAGATGACCTGACTACGATTAGTGAAACAGATAATTTCTTATCGCTAGGCCTCGATTCAATTACGTGCATTTTTCTACTTGAACGAATGGAGAAGCACTTAGGGATAGACCTCAACCCAATCTGGTTTTGGGACTACCCTACCATAGATTCCTTAAGTGATCATATCCTCACGCTCCTTGAAGCAAGGCAAAAACAATGACTTCCAAAAAGTTACTCTGGAAACCGTGGGACGAAGGAAATTTTCAACACCCTTACCCAATGTACAACCTGCTACGGCAGGAAGATCCGATCCATCAGGCACAAACTGGAGAATGGATCATCACGCGCTATGAGGATGTAAGATCAATTCTGAAAGATCCCCGCTTTGTTGTTGGTAATCGGTTAGATTGGGTTAAACGCGGAATCCTATACCTCAATAACAAAGACTCCGACTTTCAGGCTATTCTCGATGCCATGAATAGCTTTCTACTTTTTCTTAATCCACCACAACATACGCGGGTACGCAAGTTTATCACAACCCAATGGAATGATTATGCGCTGGAGGAATTGATTGAAGAGAACATCAACGAGTTGATTTTTCAGTTGCCAACTCGAAATTTTGATGTCGTCACTGATTTTGCGCAGCAGCTACCTGCGCTGACCATGACGCGCATCCTGGGGATTCCCACAACAGATTATAAAATTCTGAAAGCCTATGCGCGTGCTTTGATCAAGGCATTGGACTTATACATCTCTGTAAAAGATCTCGTCACCGTTCATCAGGCTTCTCACGATTTTATCCGCTACTTCAGCGTATTGGTTCGCGAACAACAGTTCTCTCCTGACGGTCTGCTGGCAAAAATAATTCGTGAGAATAAAAAACAAACCGAACCACTCAAAGACAATGAATTGATCTCGATCTGTATTTTTCTATTTACAGCAGGTGAAGAGACAACCTCAAGCCTCATTGGCACCGGAACTCTTAATCTTCTTCGGCACGCAGATCAGTTGAACGAACTTCATCAAACACCGCACCAGTGGGATTTAGCCATTGATGAGTTGCTACGCTTTGATCCTCCTGTTCAACTTCTCGGAAGGATTGCATCCGAGGATATTGACTTTCAGGGTAACATCATACGAAAGGGAAATACAACTACGCTTTGCTTAGGTGGTGCCAATCGCGATCCCTCCGTCTTTGCCAATGCAGATACACTTTTATTGACGCGACAGCAAAATCGACATCTGGCTTTTGGCTCCGGCATCCATTTTTGTTTGGGCGACTGGTTGGGAAAACTTCAGGGGAAACTGGCATTAAAGAAATTGATCGACCGATATCCTCAACTCAAGCTCAGCGAAGGTGAACTTCAGTGGAACAAAAACCTTGCTATCAGAAGCCTGTCGTCTCTTCCGGTAACGGTTTAGGCTCTGGCTCTTTAAAAAGGTTCGTATCGCCCCTGTTTGAACATGCATAAATAGACCTAGATATACTTATAATAGATGGCTGTCTATTTTTTTGTAAAGCTAATCGAGTATTCGCCAATCCCTCGCGTTCTTCCCCCAATGGGGCTATCAAACAAAAAACTCACAGTAAGATTTTTATCGGTCATATTCTCAATCGTTAATCTTTGCACAGGTGATACATTTAATAGCGATACGCCAGTCGTAGAACTCGAATTTTCCCACAACCATTTACTGGTAGCGTCTGTTTGAAAGATGTCGGAAGCTCCAGTGGCCGAAAACGCTGCTGGCTCATGATTTCCGGACACCTCAAAAGTAAGCACAAGGTTTTCGAGTGCACCATCGGCACCCAAAACTGGCGCAGACGCAACCTGTGCATTTCCCCAGGTACCCTTCAACACCAAAGATGCCTCCTGTTGAGCGGTGAGCACCTCGTCATCTTTCCCGCATCCCGAGGTTGACAAAATAATGTACACGGCAACTGTTCCGATTAAATATTTTAACTTCTCCATCTTCAAAATATATTTTTCTTGTTTATGTACGGTTACTTCTTTATCACTTTGACAGTGGTTAGTCTATTTCCTGCCCGGGTGTGAACCATAAGCAGGCCATTTGGTACGGAGGATAAATTGACGGGCAAATGAATAGTTTCTTCATTTTTGAATGCCTCCAGTTGCAATACATTTCTGCCCGTGACATCAGTCAATGAAATCTGAAGCATACCGATGTAATTATTTGAGATACTGATGGTAGCAGATACAGCAGTAGGATTGGGAAATACCGAAATACCATGTGCAAACGTGAGGCGTTCAAGCCCGGTAATTATATCAACAGTTATATTGAAATCAGAGGCGGCTATCGTGCCGCCCTTGCCATCGGATACCGTAAACGTAAACTTATCGGATGTTCCATTGAATCCATTATGGTCATACTTGAGAAGACCGGCATTGATATCAGATTGTGTAAAAGTGCCGCCAGACGCAATGGCTATTTCATTCTTCAAAAGTGTGCCATTGGTCGGTGCCGAGGTAAGCGTGAATATAATTTCCTGAGCTGTGTTATCTTCATCCATAACATTCAGCATAGCATTTGTTATTGCAATTTTCTGGCCTTGGCTTAGATTCAATCCGGCATTACTTGCCAACACTGGTGGATCATTTACACTCATAACGGTGATCGTAAAAGTTTCGCTATCGCCATATTCGCCATCATCAGCAGTGAGCGTTACAGTATGTTCACCAACATCCATAGTAGTGGGCATCCAACTAAATTCGCCTGTTGTTTCATTAATAGCCATCCCTTTTGTCAAAGACAGGACATCAAGTTTGTAGGTAAATGGAAAATCTCCGGGAGCAGCCGATGCTGTAAAGACAAGCTTAGTTTCTTCATCAATCGATTTATTTCCAATAGCATTCAATTCCGGTGACAAAGGACAACTTGTGCCTGCATCATTAATTATCCAGCCCAAAGCAATTAGATCCGCATGGCCAGTGCCGTCTGTATCACAATATTTCAATCCAGCAGCACCCAGTGTTTTGAAGGGAGCAATACCCGCCTGTGCGGACCAACCATTTAGTGTTCTTGTATAATTTTTTACGGACAAACCACTACTGTTCAACATATTGAACACATCGGGTCCTGCTCCGATGTTCCAGGCACCCAGGTTTTGATCGAACGAAGCGGCAAAAGCAAACATGGCCCTCATGTTTGCCACCCTACTCACATTCCAGACACTTAGATCTTGATTAAAATTCACACAACCGCGAAACATGCCGTGCATATGCGTAACTTTACTTACATCCCAAGCACTGATGTCCTGATTAAATATCATAGGCCCGTTATCGGAATGGAAGATCCAGCCCATATTCGTAATAGTACTAACATTCCAATTTCCTATTGCACCGTTAAATTTCTCGCAAAATTGAAACATGCCTTCCAATGATGTAACGCCTTGCAGGTTAGGAACGTCAGTGGCATTGTATACAAGATTATAAGCACCAGCAAATGCATACCTCATGCTTTTCCACTCGATATCTCCCCATTGCTCGATGGTTTGTAACATCCCGTAATCTTCAGCATCGGGGTAATACAAAGCCGGGAATGCTCCATATATACTCACTGTATAGGTACCAGCCTCCGAATAACCGTGAAACGGAGAGTATCCGTTATTACCTATTAATTCTCCCGTGTACACCGTATTGTCAAGGCTTGCATCACCCCAGTCAACAGAAAAGTAATAACCTTCCAAGCGATCAAAATCGACTGGGATTTGTACAAAATAACCGTCATCTAGATTAATCGCGTTCCAGGTGGTAACAAACGGGCGACCAACAAAAGCATATTGTTCCTGAATAGTCTGATTGCCAAATTCATCCGTGTACGTCCAGGAAATGGTTGTTGGTTGTGTTATAGGAAGTTGAACAGGGGTTGCTCCTGTAAGTATAACGGTTCCACAATTTCCTTTTGCAGTTGGTGGGTTTAACGACTCAATGGCGGTGGCGCTTATTAGCGCGGGCAAATTGCTTACGTCTGGAACAGGTTTCGAGCTAATTGAAACTGCGTCTCCAACAAATGTCCATCCAAAATCATCAATTAACTCTTGACGTTTTAAACGACTCCCGCAAAAGTGAAGTCCGTCTGAACCCAATGCAACATTTTCCGGGATTTGGCTTTCACCACCAGTTAGTGTGCCCCATGCGTCTATTGTAGCATCATATTGTTCGATAGAAAGATTAGTACCGGAAAGCATAGCAGTCATATCTGTTACCTGCCCAATATCCCAATTTGCAAGCGACTGATTAAATAATGATGCCTGATCAAACATGTGACTCATGTTTATTACACCGGATACATCCCAATTATCAACAGTGCTATTCATAGCAGCTGCTCCGGCAAACATGAAAGACAAATCTGTTACATTGGAAAGATTCGGGCTTGCCGCATCCTCTATCGTCAAACTGTTACAACCCATGAAGGCATTCGCCATAGAAGTCCATGAGTTGGAACTCCATTGAACAACGTTTTGGATTTTATTTATGTCACCGGAATTATTAAAATATATCCTTGGAAAAACACGGGATATGTCAACCCGATAGGTGCTTCCGTTTTCAAGGCCCGTTATGGTGTAGCCTCCAGACAATCCACCATCATAACCCTCAGCTGTTCCCGGATTGGTAAGGTTGTACCAAAATATATCATAGTCATATGTCTCTCCGCTAAATATTGGAATGGTTATTTGCCCATCGCTGGTGATCCAGTTAGTGCTGAATGGTGAGCAAATTGTTCCGTACCCGGTAAAATTCCACCCATAGTCGGATGATAAATTGGCAAATGCCACCTTTGCTTCGCATGTAAAAGTTAATCCATTTGCCCCCAGTGTAATTCCGATTGGAACTCGCTGCTCGACACCAGTTAAGATTTGCCAACCATTTAAAGAGGCATCAAAATTTGCATCTGACATTGCGGTATTGTTCAGCATCTCACTCATATTAGTTGCACTGCTAATGTCCCAATTGCCAAGCGCTTGATTGAAGGATGTGGCGTTGTTAAATGTAGCCTCAAAAGAAGTGACGTTGGAAACGTCCCAGTTGCCAATGGGTTGATTAAATGCGTTTGCATCAAAAAACATCCATCGCATTGTAGTGACAGATGACACGTCCCAATTGCTGACGTCCTGATTGAAAGCCCGGTTTCGAAAGAACATATTGAACATGCTTGTGACACTTGAAACATCCCAGTTGTTGAGCGGCTGATTGAATCCGGTTTCGCGAAACATTCCGTTCATGTTGGTAACTTTACTTACATCCCAATGGTTGATAGGCTGATTGAATGACGTGGCACCCCAAAACATGAAATCAATACCTTCAACATTGCTCAAGTCTGGGCCATCTGTTGCCGGAACGCGGAGATTAATGCAGCCTGCAAATGCGTAGGCCAGAGAAGCCCAGGCAATGTCGCCCCATTGTTGTACAGTTCTGATCTTCGCCTTGTTGGTTGCATCAGAATTCAAAAAATAAATGCTCGGAAAGGTTCCTGAAATAGACACTGTGTAGGTTCCTGCCGATGAATAGGTATGAAAACTATCTCCCCCCATTCCGGTATTGGTGTTACCATCACCCCAGTTAACAGAATAGTTGTAGCCATATAAGGTGTTGGTCGGAATAGTAATAGATAAATTACCTGCTGTTACCTGCCACGTAGTAATGAAAGGGTCCTGTGCTTGGATACCGGAGGCACTGAGAAAAATAAGTACGCCTGCAAGACATCGCCAAAGTACTGCTTTTATGAGACGTGAGGCTAAAAGTTTGTTGGTAAGAGTAGTAAGCATAATGAAGGCTGTTGATTTCCTGTAGGTAAAAAAACACTGAACAGGGTATATTCTACAACTTTGTGGGACGCCCGCCTCTGTAGTGTGGACGAAGGCTTACGAATGTGGGATGGTAGAATCTCGAATTTTTAATCCTTGCTCATCACGACAGTAACCTCACATTATGGAGAAGCTCCTCGCGATGGTTTTTACTGATAGGAATATCTCTATCCTTCAACCGGATGATGTCGCTGTTAATGGCAGTGATAAAGGACACGTTAACAATGAATGAACGATGTACTTGAAAGAATTTTTTTCGTGGTAGGTTTTTGGCAAAGTCTTTCAACGCGCTACGCACTGGATGAACACGGTGCGCAGTATGTATTTCCACATAATTGCGATCTTGTTCTATAAACATAATCTCATCAAGCGGTACTTTATGAAACAGTCTACCTTCTTTAATAAAGAGGCAGTCATTTAGAATGATGTCCTCTTCAGGTTTCATGCCCGAATAGTTTACCAATGCAATTTCGATGGCAACAAACAGGTCTTCTTTGTTAAAAGGTTTTACCAGATAAGCTGCCGGGTGAACTTCCTTCGCCAAGCTTACTGTTTTGGTATCTGAATAGGATGTGCAGAAAATAAACGGAACCGGGCTATTGGTGCGAATGTATTGCGCCAGTTCAATACCTTCATTTCCCTTACCGAGATTGATGTCAATCAGCACCAGGTCTGGTTTATGCTCCGATAAAATAATTATCGCTTTTTCGACCGATTTCGCAATGCCACACACTTCATAACCACTAGCTTCCAACATCATTTTCATGTCATTGGCAATGATCATTTCATCCTCCACGATCAGCAATTTTATGTTGCTCATGCACTCATTCTGGTTTCTTTGAACTGTATGCTGAAATGAACACCCTCGTTACTTTTAATAGTCAACGTACCATCCAGTTGGTCAATTAACATTCGCACGAGTTTCAGGCCAAGCGAATTGAGTTTTGACTCGTCAAAATCTTTTGGAAGTCCCTGGCCGTTGTCAACCACTGTGAGAAGGTAGTACTCACCTTCCTGCTGAAGTTGTACGCTGAGGTTACCGGCCTCTACTTCGCTAAATGCATATTTGTAGGCATTGGTAATTAATTCGTTCAAAATCAATCCAAGCGGAATTGCTGTGTCGATATCCAATTTTATGTTCGCACCTTCAACTATTGTCTTAATTTTTCTATCAGATTGGCCGAATGCTGTCGCTAAATGAGCGATTAGTTGTTCTGTGTACTCCTGAAAATCAATTTCCGAAAGCTGATCTGTTTGATATAGTTTCTGATGGATAAGTGCCATCGCTTTCACGCGACTTTGTCCTTCGGCAAGAGCATTGATCATGTTTGAATCCTGCAGATGATAACTCTGCATATTGAGGAGGCTGGAAATTATCTGGAGATTGTTTTTAACACGGTGGTGGATTTCTCGAAGCAAAGATTCTTTTTCATGTAAATTATTCTCGATCTGTTTTTTTTGCAACTCCAATGTTCTGTTAGCTCTTTGTTTACCGAGATAGAAATAAGACAAGAACACGAGCAGGAGAAATAATGCGGCACCACCGACACCTAACACCCGAGTCAGCTTTGTCTGCTGTTGATTAATTTGAGCCAGGCGTTGATTTTCAATTTCCTTTTTCTCAGTTTCATATTGAGTTTTGAGTTCTACAATAGCATTCTCCTGTTCTACCTGATTAATGGAGTCTTTAAATGTGTTCCATTCCTTTTGATAGAAGTGCGCTCTTTCAAATTCTTTCATACCCTCGCTAGCACCTACCAGGTTTTGGTAAGCATTAGACAATACAAACCTTATTTTATTCTTTCTGCCTATGTTGTAGGCAGTTAAAGCTGCCTCCTGCGCCAATTGATATTGGCCTTTACCTATGTAATAGGTGGCCGTAACGTTAGCCATAAAACCACGCGAGCGAGGAGTTGCCGTTTGTGCCGTAACTTGCTTAAGTTTTTCAAGGTATTTTGCCGCCCTCACAAAGTCTTTTCTCCTGTCAACAGCATCTATCACTACATTTCCGTAACTCGTAATTAAGCCGTCCACTTTTCCCTGACGTTCCTCAATTGACAGTGCGCTGTCGATATATAGATCCGCATACTTATAGTTGCCCAGATAGGAATAGATGGTGGACATGTTGGAATAAACGGAGGCCAAACCGGTTTCCATCTTCAGGTCTTTGAAAACCACCAGAGCCTGCTCATAGTACTCCAACGCCATGCTGTCCATCCGCTGGCGATGGTAGATAGAACCCAGCCTGAGGAGGGCTTGCCCTTTTGTTTTACCATCACCAACCTGGTTTGCCGTTTTAATCGCGCTATTATAGTAATCGCCTGACTCTTTGATCTTAGTTCTTCGGCTGGCAATTGCCCCCTTTGTCAAATAATACTGAGCCAGAAACGTAGAGTCGGCCTCGAACAATTTAAATGAATTGTAATAATCGTTTAACAACAACTCCGCAGAATCCAGTAATTCTATATATACCAAACGTTCTGCAAAATTTATCGTGGCCTGATCTCGAAGTTCATGAATCCCAGAGCGACTGATCATGTAAGCTTCCCGGGCATAACGGGCTGCCCGCAGGTTGTCGGTTTGTATTGCAGCACTCATTGCTTTCCATAAGGTAAGCACGTACTGCTCGTTGTCATGGGGAATGATGGACAGAACTTTTTCCAGGCTATCCAGTCTCTCCTTCTGCGCATGTACAAGCAAACAGGCGTTTGAAAAGCAAACGATGAGAGAAAAACGCAACCAAATTTTTGACAGCATGTAAACTGCATTATTACCATTGTAAGATAACAAAATGCTATTACTTTATTGTTGATTGTATACGGATAGGGACGAATGTTGAAAAAATGAGGACGAAAATCTTCCTTTGAATTGAGATGCTGTTCAATTGCACCTGCTAAATGAATTGATAATCTTTAGCTATCCTATTCGTCACTTTCCCAACTACGCTCCGGGTTATTCAACGAACCCAATTACCTAAAAAGCAACAAGTGCCTTTCTTGCGTGAATAATCATTAATTTGCGATAATGAAGGTAGATGCTTATTCCATTCTAATAATCCTCAGCGTACTGGTCGTACTATCATACATTTTCAACTATCTCTCTTCGCTTCTTAAAATACCTTCTGTATTGCTATTGATTGCCTCTGGCATTGGCTTAAACTATGCAGCAAGTCAGTTGCACATGCAACTCCCTCCTACAAAGACGCCTCTTGAAATATTGGGTATTACTGGCCTGATCTTCATCGTACTTGAAGCTTCTCTCGATTTGTCAATTCAGCGATCCAAACTCCCGCTGATTGGCAAGGCATTTATGTCTGCTCTCATTCTGTTGAGCTTTAGCGCAGGACTTATTGCTCTTCTCTTTTCTACTTACTATAACACCGGCTTTCAGCAGGCGGTTGTCCATGCTATCCCCTTGTCCGTGATTAGCAGCGCTATTGCCATCCCCAGTGTTCAGCGCATGACTGAAGATAAGAAAGAGTTCATCGTTTATGAAAGTACATTTTCAGATATCCTTGGCATTATCGCCTTTAATTATTTCCTCGCAAGCTATGACTCTGGCCTCGCTGCATTATTCTCATTCAGCTGGGATATTATCTTAATCTTGTTTATTTCTGTTATTAGCACTGCTTTTCTTGTCTTCTTGCTAAGTCATGCTACTACACACATTCGCTTCTTCCTGACGTTTGCTATTTTAATTTTGACCTATTCAGCAGCAAAGCACTTTCACCTTCCTTCGTTGATTTTAGTTTTATGCTTTGGGTTGGTTTTAAATAATTTTCATCGGATCAATTTTCCGTTCATTCACAAGGTACTGCCATTTACCCGCCTGACGGATGTAAGCAAGGAACTAAAACTCATGACCGCGGAAACTGCTTTCATCATTCGCACCTTTTTTTTCCTGCTATTTGGGTATTCTATCAACTTATCACTTTTAATCAGTAGCGAAGTCCTTGTGATCGGCATTTCTATTATTGCTATCACACTACTATTACGATTTATCTTTTTACGTTACTTCTTAAAGATCAACTCCGCTCCGCTTACGCTTATCGCACCAAGAGGCCTTATTACTATTCTTCTATTCTATAGCATACCGGATGACCAGAAGTTGCAAGGTCTTAGTGAAGGAGTTCTTTTCATCGTGATTGTTTTTACGGGTGTCATGATGACAATCGGTCTGTTGCTCAACAAAAATAGTCCGGCTGAGAAAGCAGAAGATGTGATTTGACAACGCAAGAGTCTGTATCATGAGTAAAGTCAATACACTCCTTCAATTGCTCGCAGGTGTACCTGGGCAGCGAAAATTCCTTAAATTATTAGTGGCAGATATCCTGCAGCGTCATTCAGTTTCTATCGGGTCTGAGTTTACGGCAACTGACTTGAAGAAAATTGAGCAGTATTATGGATTGTTTGTGCCGCTTGTGATCGGAAACATGATGAGCAGACTCCATGGTCGTGCGCTTACGGTAAAAGAACGGGAAACGTTCACGCTGATGGGTGCCATCTCTGGTCTCTATGATGATTTTTTTGATAAACATCAACTGCCATCAGATGCCATCAAAGAACTTACCACTACCTATCGCATCGACCAGCTGGCGAAAGCCAATATTAGAGCCTATCAAGCATTCTTGATTGAACTCGTTAACCGCATTGAAGATGTGGAAGCTTTTAGTAATACATTTTTAAACGTCTTTGATGCCCAGGTGGCGAGCTTGCAACAGACAACGCCATTGGCCACAGCAGCTCTGCTGACGTTGTCACGGGAAAAGGGAGGAAGCTCCGTTTTGTTTTATCGCACCGCACTGACAACACGACCCATTGAAGCTGAGCAGGCGTTTTGGTTTCAAACTGGTGCGTTGGGGCAAATGTGCAACGATATTTTTGATCTATACAAAGATCAGCAGGAAGACATCTCTACGGTCGCCAGTTCGTGCGGGTCGATAAGTGTGTTGCTAGAGCAATTCAATCGCGATTGTCAGCATTGGCGAGATTGTCTTGAGCGGGTGCCTGTGCCAGTGCATCAGCGGCATCAGTGCGCTCACTTTTTTGAGTTGGTGTTATTGTCGCGCACGCGTGTGTGCCTGCACCACCTTGCCGAGGTAGAGAAACGGTACGGTAGCTATCAACCGGGAAGTTGGGCCAGAAAAGATCTTGTTACCGATATGGAAACCATCGCCAACATCAGCAAGCAGTTGCGTTATTACTTTGCGCAATAAGTGCAAGGACAAAGTTCGACAATCGTTACGCTAGTTTGTCGAATAGAAGGTAGGCAGATAATCTCATAGTTAAGGGTGATTAAGCGGTTCTGCCGTTGAGAGCCTTTATCAATTCTTTTGTCTTTAGTCCTGTATATTCAATTAAGTACTTTTGGATGGCCGCCCTACAGTATTTCGACATAAGGTCAATGTCAAACGCTTCAACAAACTGCGTATGTCCGCCATGAATGATATTATTTCTGATTCGATAGGCTTCAAGGGAAAGTTTCTCAACGTCTAAGCGATCATATTCTTGACAAATCATTTGAGCCAGCCGAGTTGCTACCTTGTCTCCTTTGGTTCCACTTTTTTCAGGAATCAACAGAGCCTCCAGAGAAATCATGAGGTCAATTATCTTGTCCTCAAGGCTTAACCTTGATTGAGAATAAAAATATCTGCGAGCAACGAGAGAGAAATTGAAATTGCTATCAAACTGACTTCTAAAATGCGGCCAAAGTAACTTCAAGGAATTCAACTCGCTATTTGTGAATTGCGCTTTCTGGGTGAATGGAAAATCATTTGCTACGGTATAAAAACCTGCAGACCTAAATTTATCTCCTGCCAACACATAGAAATTTCCTCTATTAACATTCAGAAGACTGGCTGAGCCTATAGAAAAAAAAATTGAAATAAGTTCAATTCCATTACCAGGAGCAAAGCCACGAATTGCCCCGCGAGGAATATTGAAATCAAATTCCGCAAAGAATTCATTATCGGTCGCCTTTTGTTCAACGTTATTAGGGATATTAACTCTAGACCAAAATGCTTGACGTTCTTCCGGTTGAGCTCTCCTCACTGTAAATTCAGGTGCAATCTGAAATTTGTCAGTCTGAGATGAAAAGCCCTCCAATGCTATTTTCATCCTTGCAGGAATAAGCTCTTTACTTCGCTTCTCCTTTCGAGATTTCTCTCTTTGTGCGATCAATGTCTTCTCGTCAAACATCTCCATACTTACGGCTTTAAATTCTAGCTCCTTTAAAATAGTATAAGCGTATATGGCGGCCCTAAGTTCCTGTTGGCCGCCTGGCTAATAAATCTATAAATCTTCAACGTATTGCGAAACTATAAACGGGGTTCGCAAAAGCCTATTAAGCTCCTACTTCATCGCATTCAACACAAACAGCCTGTCTAATCGAATAGCGAGTGCGATACAAATCAAAATGAAGATCACGCTCAAATAGCCGAGGTAGTCGTAATGGTGAATGGCAAAGTTTGCGTCACTGAAAGTCAGCCAGCCACTTAGCAAGCCAGCAAAGCCTGTACCCAACGACTGCATGCACGAATTTAAACTCATAAAGCTCCCACGCGTTTTAGCAGATACTGCCTGCGTAGTCATTGCCTGCCCCGGCACCGTTCTTCCCGTGGCTGCACTAAACCAAACCGAAAAAATAATCAGCACAAGATACACCGGTGCTTTTGGCATGTTAGTGAGTATCAAAATAAGAATCAGAGAAGCAACTGCCGCTATAACAAACACCTGACGCTTGCCATATTTATCAGACAATTTACCTACAAACTGCGCTGTGATCAATGAGCTGATACCTCCAAACAAATAAATCAACGGGGTATCGGTTTGCGGCACGCCTACATTATACACCATGTACGGATTAAAAAGTGGAATGATCAGAAAATGCCCCATGATTAAAATGAAACTAAACGCTAACGCAGTAACTTGTGTTGGATCCGAAAATATATGGACAAAACTTTCAATTCTACCTTTCAACGGAATAGGATTGGCCAGGTGACCTCTTACGCTAGGCACGTATCGAATCAAAAACGGAAATAATAAAGTGCCTACACCGGCTACCACCAAGAAGGGGAAGTACCAATTAAATTTGTTCGCTAAGTACAATCCAAACGGAACACCAACTACTGATGCCAACGCGAAACCACCCATCAACAATCCCATGGCCTGGCCTCTGCGTTCGTAGGGAATGATATCGGCAATAATGCTCAAAATCTGAGCGCTGATGAGTCCGCCAAAAATGCCTGTAACCGCTCTCGCAATTACCATAGTGCTACCATCGGTGGCAAACACGCAACCAACGGTGCCAGCCAAAAATCCAAAGTAGGCAACCAGCAGTAGTTTTTTCCGATCGAACTTATCAGCAAAAAAGATAGCGGCAAAGCTGCTGACAAAAGCCGCCAGCGAATAACTGGAAACGATGAGAGAGAACTGGGAGCTATTCAAATTCCACCTGGGCATTAAAATATTACCCAGCGGCATCAATATCATAAAGTCTAAAATGTGGGTAAAGTTGAGGAGAGCCATTAAGGCCACTAAAACTATCTCGTTGCGTTTCAAAAGGTAAGGCGGGTAAGAGGTAAAAAAATCTGACTACTAAGTTGCTTTAACACAAACGGAGTTAAATTAGTTTTGTTTTGAGTTTGGGCTTTTGTTGCTGTCTCCTGCTATTATTAATATTTTTCCCAACGAACTCGTACGACTTTTCTCATTGGGATAGGTCACTTCCTTTAAAAAGCATGGCCAATGTACCGAAAGCCTTTCGTTACGGCTCATTCCCCAGTAAAATATTCACAGACATCCAGCCTAACGCAAGCCTCCTAGAATGGCGAAAGAGGCGTCCCAATTGACAAAGCCTAAGAAGCAGCACCTCTCCTTGCAGTAATAATTGCCGCTTTTGCAGACATCTATCCTGATTTGGAAGAATGAGTTTCTTCTGCCCCTCAAAGCGAAAGACCTTTACTGAAAATAAATTGCTACATTCAAAAGCATGAAGAGGTCTATCGTTGTTCTATTACATATCGGCTATTGGGTATGTTACTTACTCTTGATCGTCATCATACTCAGCGTGTATGCCAAAAGCATCGCCCATGCGAGTGATGTTGCGCCTCGCATTATCAACGCATTCTTTAGCGTTTTTTTCTTTGCCGTTGTGCCTTCGCTCATTACCTTCTATTTATTCTACTCAGTATTATTTCCAAATTACCTCCAGCAAAACAAGGTTTTTCTATCCATAATTTACGGGTTGCTGATTTCAACTGGCGCAGCCTTTTTTGGGTACGTTCTGCTCCGCTACGTAATAGAAACAGGGCGCTTGATTGATATGGATCAAGGGGGCAGGAACGGGAGGTCTACTGCTATGAGGGTAATCATGATTATGACCCTTATCAGTTCACTATCGGGCATTATGGCATTGATTATTAAAGGATTCATTACCTGGTTTAATGAAATCAAACTCAAAGAGCTTTTGAGAGAGAAAAACCATGAGATGGAAATGGCCCTCATCAAATCGCAACTGGATCCTCACTTGCTTTTTAACACCATCAACAATATTGATGCGTTGATTTTAAAAGATGGCGTACAGGCCTCTCACTATCTGAATAAGCTGTCTGACATTATGCGGTTTATGCTGTATGAAACCAAGCCAGATGTTATTCCGCTGTTCAAGGAAATTGAATACATAGAAAAATACATTGCCTTGCAGAAGATACGAACGGCAAACAAAAATTATGTACATTTTTCGGTGACAGGTGACGTGGGCCAATGGCAAATAGCGCCCATGCTTTTTATTCCGTTTATTGAAAATGCGTTTAAGCATACCAACAACAAGAAATCAGAAAATGCTATTACTATTGAAATCATCATACGGAAGGATGACATTCAGCTTCTTTGCAAGAATAAATTTGATTCAAAGCTCGCAGTGAAGCGTTCGGATGGTGGGCTGGGCAATGAGCTTCTTCAAAAAAGGCTAAACCTTATTTACCCGGGAAAACATACCCTGATCGTTCACAAGAATGATGATCTGTATAGTGTAAATTTGACAATCACCAATGGATAAGTATACCTGCATTATTATTGAAGACGAGCCTCTCGCCCTGGAAAAAACAAAGGACTTTGTTGGCAAAGTTCCCTTCCTGGAGCTAAGCGCAACATTCGACAACGCCCTTATGGGGCTTGCCTATCTGCAGAGCAACAAAGTAGATTTATTTTTTTTAGATATCAACATGGACGAACTATCCGGCATCGAATTGCTTGAAAGCTCAAAAATAACTAGTCAGGTTATCATTACCACGGCCTATCAGGAATATGCTTTGAAGGGTTATGAATTGCAGATCACAGACTATCTTCTAAAACCATTTTCTTTTAATCGTTTCTTACAAGCCGTAAACAAAGCGCAGGGAAATTTAGTACAGTTAAACTCCACTGCACAACCTGAATTTCTTTTTGTGAAGACCGAAAACAGGTTGGAAAAAATCATGCTGAGTGAAATCGTGTACATTGAGGGAATGAGGGACTACCGGAGAATTCATACAGTGAATAAAAGCAGAAAGATAATGACGCTGCAGAATTTTAGTGAGTTTGAAAAGTTAATCCCATCCAATTTGGTATGCAGAGTGCATAAATCGTACATGGTTGCACTCAATAAGATTGAATCGGTTGAGCGCAGTAGAATAAAAATTGCAGATCAGCTAATCCCTGTCTCAGAAACTTACAAGGAGGCTTTCTTCCACCTCATCAATAGCAAGGGATAAGTTTTACCACGCGCTCATGTTGGCTCCTTAAATGTCATGTGCTGGCGCTCAGCAATTCTTGTGCTTGTTTCTTATCCTCGGCTATTCAAAAACTAATTACTATGAACTCTCTATTAAAAGTTATCTCGGACAACAAGGCGCGTTCTTACGTGCGGCTATTTCAGATCGCGCAGCATAATTTGTCATTCGTTAACAAAGAATCAAAGGCATCTCGACCGATGCTCAACTATATTTTTGCAGGCTAAAAGGAGCAGCATGCAGACGTCTTCGCTCGTGTTGCATAATAGAATTGTCAGGCCCCTACCATTGGTTCACTTTTGTTGCAGTTAAAACAATTAAAACAAAGGAATATGAAAAAGAACGCAAAAACAGGACTGTTTATCGGCTTGATTTTCCTTGTCGCCAATGCCTTTGGCCAATCAGAAAACGCAGCGGCAGAAGGAACCAGGAATACTAAACCAGCAGAGAGCCACCTCGATCTGTTGCTTAATGTAGTGGGCACTAATCTTAATTATGGAAAGTCAAATAGTGCGTTGGCAGATTACAAAAAATCAGTACTGAGTCCTCAGGTAGGTGTTTCAATGCAGCTTGGTATTACTCCAAATTTTTCGGTTGCCACTGAATTGTATTTTATCATGAAGGGCGCCAGATTGGAATCGAACAATCCGTTAACTAATAGCAAGACTACCCTGAGGTTCTATACTGTAGAATTGCCACTGATGGCCCGGTTTCACTTCAACAAATTTTATGTTAACGCGGGTCCTTCCATCGCTTATAGTCTTTATGGAACCAACAAAGTGGAAGACAAGACTTCTGATCTTTCATTTGGCAGTTCAGGCAACAGCTTCAAACGTTGGGAGGCGGGTATGCAATTCGGTGGCGGCTACAATTTTCGGATAAAAAAGAGACACGTTGCCTTAGACCTACGATACAATTATGGCTTAACCAACATTTCAAATGCCAACGAAATGTATAACCGGAGTTTTGTTCTTAACGTCCGTTTTTATAAGCCCTGGAAAACGAATCCCCTAAGTAGAAATAAGAATTCATAATAGCAGCCCTCAAGCCCATCATAATAATTAGTAAAATATGAAAACGATAGATTCAAACAGAAAAAATCTGATAGCTGCCGGTGTACTCTACTTACTCACTTTTGTTTCAATACCTACACTCGCCCTCTATAATTCCGTACGCGATCCGAATTACATCCTCGGCTCTGGCCCAGATACAGCCATCCTTATGGGTAATGTCCTGGAGATAATTGTGGCCCTTGCTTGCATAGGTTCTGCCGTTGCATTGTATCCGATATTTAAGAAACAAAATGAGGGAATGGCATTGGGATTGGTTGGCGCGCGGGTTCTTGAAGCGGGTACCATCTTCGCGGGTGTTATGTTTCTCTTCACCGTAGTAACCATGCGTCAGGCTTCAGCGGGTGCCGAAGCTTTAGTTGCAAGTCATACGCTAATAACGATGTATGATCGCATGTTCCTCATCGGACAGAGCTTCATGCCTGTCATTGACGATCTCTTACTTGGGCTGCTGCTGTACCAATCGCGGCTTGTACCTCGTGGGCTTTCGCTGATCGGACTCATCGGGGCGCCACTACTTCTCGTTGGCGACATCTCGGTGCTTTTTGGGTTTATCGGTCAGCGTAATCCATTGACAGGACTGTTCGCAATTCCGGTTGCACTATTCGAGTTTTCGCTGGGCATCTACCTCATTAGTAAAGGCTTGAAGTCAGCACCAATGGTGAATAAAAACTCGGACGAAATAATTCAATTCGGACGCGATTAGGAGACAACAAATCATTGTCATCACTGTGAAAAGATCAAACTCACTGGTGCAGGTCTGAGATGTGCAATAGCATGTCAGGACTTGCGCCTCAGTTATAGAAAAAATCAAATATCAATCAGGTAATTCAAAAAATAATCCGCTGGATTTAAAATCTATTCTTACTTCAACCCCCTTTCAGCACCATTTGTCGCTGGTATGACATTCAAACGTGTATCAATTCTCGCCTGATATGTGTTATTCGTGTGCTAACTAAAACTATACTATGAAAGCATTGATACTCCTGTTGCTGCTGTGTTATACTCCTCTTGCGTACGCACAGCAAATTGATACGCTAACGTATTGTGTTGACGCTAAAAATATTGGAGTTGGCGGGTACGATCCTCTTAGTTATTTTCAAGGGTCGGTGCCAGCCGTGGGCAACGCACGTTATAGTTCGCGTATTGATGGCGTAACCTACCGATTTGCTTCTCAAGCCAATCTCAAAAAATTTAAAGCCAACCCCACAAAGTATTTGCCCCAGTTCGGTGGCTGGTGCTCCATGACACTGGCTATGGGAAGGGCAACCACTCCAAAATACGACAACTTTGTGGTGACAGAAGGCAAGCTGTACTTATTTGAGCGAACGCTATCTGTTAACGGTCGTGAGCTGTGGCTAAAAGACCCTAAGGCAAATGAAAAGATCGCATCTGCCAACTACAAAAGCTACCGGACCACGGGCATAATAAAATAGGGCCTGGTTTTGCGAAGTTTATATTTAGTTTTCATTCTACTTCTGTCGCAGGGGTGCTTTCAAAAGAGAGGTGCTTATACGATCCTGGGCAATATTGAAGATCCTCAAAATCAAATTGCCGTCACAATCTCTTCTGTACTTAACAAGCACATGAGTGATAGCGTGTTGGTTAAAGGTGGAGTGGGGTCGCTCGCCAATTTGGATTCACTGGAGGCCGGCAAAGCAGATTTTGGCATCGTTGATAACTATTCGCGGTTCAGCGATAAGGTTGCTTCTGTATTACCACTTTATCCTCAGTTGCTGCACATCCTTTACAAAAAAGAAAAGTCACCAAAATCATTGCCGGAACTCTTCACATTGGGCAAAATATTCGCTGGTATCGAAGGCAGTGGAACAAGGAGATTTGTGGATGAATTGATGCAGGATATCGGTATAAAAAAATCTGAATGCACCTTCGTAGGCATTTATGACTTCTTTGAAGCAGATGTCATATTTGCCTTTACTGATTTATTGACGCAAGATGAATTGAGAGACTTAAAAGGCTACCACTTATACAGTATTGATGATGCCGCCAATCTTGGCAAGGGTTCGTTGGCGGAAGGTATCTGCACGCGGCATCCGCAGTTTGAGCCCTTTATCATAGCGCAGGATTTGTACGGTTCATTTACAGAACACCCCATACTGACGATAAAGGTGGACGCCATCTTGGTTTGTCGCGCCGCCCTCGACCCGGCTTTTGTTTACAGGGCGATACAAACACTAACAGAGCATAATCAGGATTTAAAAAATATCAACCCCCTACTCTACCGGTTCACGTCAGATTTTGATCCACGCAAACTCAGTTTTGCTCTTCATCCAGGTACCCGCGAGTATCTTGACCGCCATGAACCATCCTTCTTTGAGCGCTATGCCGAATTGATGGGTGTAATGGTGACCATCATGGTGGCTCTGGCCAGTATGCTTTATACCATTGCTCAATGGCAGCGGCAAAAAAGAAAGAATCGGATTGATGTCTACTATCAGAAGTTGATATCCATACGGAAAATGTTGCACACCACTGAAAGCACGGAGGATCTGATTGCCCTAAAGACACAGTTAGAAGCCACGCAGGAAGAAACCATCGATCTGGTTATCAGAGAAAAACTTATGGCTGATGATACGTTTATCATCTTCATGAACCTTTCTAAAATCGTAAGTGAGGAGATCGATAAGAAGCAGTTGCTTTTTGTGTGAAGTTATCGAGGGCCTATCCTCTATCCCCAGTTTGAGTTTAAATTCTCGCTCCTTTAAAATAATATACACGGATATGGCGGCCCTCTTTGTCCATGCCTATGTAGGCCATCTTTGAGGCAGGCCATATTGCCTCGCGCCTGAACTGCTGAATGCGTGGATTCTCTACGAAGGAGAGCATGCCTATTACTTTCTTAACATCTTCCTTAGTATGTAGTAATTCAAGGTAGTCGCGCGTGTCAACTATTATTCTGGATGTCAATCCGGGATGGCGATACGCAGGAAGAATGATGGAGCGGTACAGGTAAAAGTTATTATTATTTAATTGCTTGAACGTGACCAGCCCTGCCGTTGAGAGCCCTACGATTGTCTTGGTGTCTTTATCTCGTAAGATCAATACCACTTGCCGTGCTCGCTCTTCGGAGGAAAACCCTGGCTTGATCATTTTGTTATTGTCCCAGAACGCAACTACCTCTTTAATAAGATCGGGTGACATTTTTTGCCATGCAACGTGAATTTCAATCTCTGACAATCGCTTTGGCTCTATCCGTTGACCTAATTCTGTCTCAATACCGTCATAACATAGGACAACTCTAAAGGTATTGCTGAGCAGCGGTGCCGCCCGATTTTTCACTTTCTCCCTTACCTCTCGCCAAAAGGCTTCATTCCAATATTCAATGTTATTGAGTGGATGAACAATGAATGTAGTACCATGACTGTGGTAATTTTTTGACTCTTCAATGAAGGCGGAAGCTCTATCTGTAATCTCATCGCTCTGAAACTGATTCCAATCAAAAGCAAGGTGCGTAGTTTCTCCACTGACTTTCGACATAGTATAAATCTCAACTTTACTACCCAATACAATGGTTCGTTGACGACCTGTTCCTTTACCTCCTTGATAAGGCCTCATTTTCAGTGTCGGGTTCTTTCCTTTAACGAATCGCTTTGCAGAGTAGGACAGATTGCTCCAACTGCGCTGAAGTTCTTCGCGGGCTATTCCTATACCGTCATCCTGAACTTTTATGAACCCATGGGAAGTATTTTTAAAACGCAAGTCCGGATAATCGGCAATGCAGTTCGTACTTATTTCAACCAGAACATGGCTGGCGTCTGCATCGTAAGAATTCTCTATTAACTCGCAAATAGCAGAAGCAATCTGCTGAGCTGGCTCTTCCCGTGATACATAAGAATCTTGACCCGTCATACCTCGCTTCGTAATTTTGAATCAGCTATCTTAGCCACGTCAATTGAATCTATGAACTCGTTTACAGAAAGTGAACTTACTGACTTCCTTAGAACAATCATTGCTAACGAATTAGGAATAGAAAAGGCGGAAATCAAAACGGACATAGAATTTTTAAATTTCGGATTAGATTCTGTTCGTGCCATCTTTATACTAGCCCATCTTGAAAAATTTGTTGGCACCGAACTTAACCCACTTTTATTGTGGGACCATCCCACCATCGCATCGTTTTCAAAACACGTTACTGCCAATTTTAGCAAAAATTAAATTCTGGTTCCTTTAAAGTACCCAATTCGGATATGATGGCCTTGTGGGGTATCTCCGACATAGATCATATCAGCACCTGGCCAGACGGCCTGCCTCCAGTGCTGCTTGAGAATTTCGTTTTGAACAACTACCATAATTCCTACGCACCTTTTATTGTGATCTTCTAAACTTACTTCTTCTAGAACTGCTTTAGATCGAACTATCATCTGTGTATCCAATGCAGGAGCTCTATATTGAGGCAGGATAAAACAGCGATAAGCATAAACATGATTCTGAATTTGTGGAAACAACGTTTTGACTGCCGTAGAAAGGCCAACTATTTTCCCTGAGTCATTCCTCACAACCATCACCAATTCCTGAATTCTACGTTGAGCTTCGGTCAACTCGATGCCAGCAGATTTTGTCCAGATTTCTATAATCTCTGAGGTCATATCCGGTGAGATACCCTCCCGAATGGAGTGAAAACTGTAATCAGCAATAGATTTCATTGACATATTAGAAATTCGCAATGCACGACAAACAATTTATAAATCTTTTGTATTAACTTTATAAAAGTTAGAACCATAGCTTGGAATTATCCTGATGAATAGGCTCCTCATCCAAATTTACAGCACGTCTGTTGCTAAATATATCAAATTCAGGAGACGACTGAACAAAAATATCTCTTGCGGAAGGTTCCAGCAATTTACCCGCAGAAAGCAAAGCCAGGTCATTGGGAAAATCGAACGACTTCGCAAAAGAGTTCTCCAACTTCAGACTCAACTTCGACTTGCAGGCGCAGGAGCTGCGATTGGACTATTTGTAAGTACTTCGCAAGTTCAGGCACAGACTACAATTGGTCCGTTCGTTCGAAACTACATCGACAATCCCTTGCCTCCGCCACTACCTTATTTGGAGGACGCTGCACCAGCTTATGTTGATCTGGACGGTGATGGCGATTTGGATTTAGTGGTTGGGGACCGAAATTCAAGCAGGCTTTACTATTTTAAAAACGTTGGATCAAAGACCAAACCTCGCTTCTTTGAAGTTAAGAATGGTGAAGCGGGCTTCCCTTTCCCAACGGTAGTGCAAGCAAGTTTTAGAGATACTCCTCCTGTGCCTACCTTGACAAGGTATCAATGGGTTCCTTCCTTCGCTGACGTTGATAACGATGGGGATTATGATTTACTTTTGGGCACCGCCAAATATAGCGGCCCTCCAGCAAGCATGGTGGATGGAGAAATTCATTTCTTTAAAAATGAAGGCACGGCTTCTTCTCCCAATTTTGTCATTGACAATGACTCATCCACTGATCCATTTTATGGCATTACTTCAAGCGAGAGATGCAGTCCGACATTGGCCGATGTCGATGGGGACGGAGACATTGACCTGATACTGGGCGGATATTACCTGAGGTCCGGCCCTAACTACCTCATTCAGTATTATCGAAATGAGAAAATCAGCCCAACTGATAAAAACGAACCTCCTAAGTTTGTAAAGCAGGGATCAGGGCATGCATTCTCCGTAAATAATAATCTTGACGACTTATATCCTTCAAGCGCTTTTGCTGACGTTGATAAGGATGGTGATCTGGACTTTTTTTATAGCAACAATTATTCAATTGGATACAGAAGGAATGATAACGGTATTTTTACTGAACAGTCAGGGCCGTGGGTACCTAACGTGTCCAACCCGGGAAATTCAAGTGGAAACCCATTTGACAATATTAACTTAGTCCTCCCTAACAATTTTACGTTTGCTGACCTTGATAATGATGGTGACCTTGATCTTACCTTAAACAATATCGAGGATAATCCTCCACCTGCTGACTTAAGAAAACTCTTCTTATACTATCGAAATAATGGCCAGGGTGTATTTGAGTTTGTAGAGGGGACGCAAAGCCCGGTTGATGGCGTTGACATGACAAGTTCAGCAAACGTGTCTTTCGCAGATATCGATGGTGATGGTGATGTTGACGCAATTTTGTCTGGTAATACTATAGAACGGCTTTGCTCTGATGGATGCTATGGCATTGGAAAGACCTACCGTTCCGTGTTCAAGAATGAGAATAATATTTATGTCGATAAGACAGGTACAGCTGAGGATAAAATTTCAACCATAACAACGCCACCTTTGACAAGCGCAGATTTCCGCGTGTATGATGTCAATGCAGATGGGCTGTTGGATTTAATTGTCCTCAACTTTGATGCGGATGGTTCTGGCGACAGCTATATACGGTACTTTAAAAATGTCGCTGGTGAATATGTTGAACAAACCGGCTTGAATAACCCATTTGATTTCGCAAGTTCTTTAACAGGAGAATTAGATATTGATTTAGGAGACCTCAATAACGATGGCAAGCTTGACTTAATTTTGGCTTCCAACATTCCATTCGTAAAACTAAAAACGTACGAAAACACCGGAACAAGTGGTAATCCGGTTTTTACGATTAATAACCAATGGGACGATGGATTTGAATCGACTGAGGTTTATCCTATTTATCCCAGACCCAAATTAATTGATATTGACAGTGATGGTGACTTGGATATCATCGTGGGAAAGTATGATGGAATGTGGTATTATGAGAATACAGGTACACCTTCTTCACCCTCATTTGTGGAGAGAAATGGGTTATCGACTAATAATCCATTCTTAGGACTGAATGTAGGAACCTTTCCTTGGTACGTGCCTAGTTTTAACGACTTTGACAACGATGGTGACCTGGATTTATTGGCGGGTGATGTCATTGGCCAATTCCAGTATTTTGAAAACACCAACCCTGCTCCTGTAACAACTCTTGCAGCAACGCTCAATTTCTCTCAGCAATCTGGTCCCATTGTTTTAGATGCATCTCTCACGCTTTCTGACTCGGATGGTGATCTCATAAGCTCGGCAATTATCAGTATTGTCAACTTCAAACCAGGGCAAGAGGCGCTGAGTTTTACACCACAAGCAGGTATTACAGGAGTATTCGATACATCCACAGGCGTATTAACACTTTCTGGTCGCGCTTCAATAAGCACATATGTGTCGGCCTTGCGGACAGTCTCCTATCAGTTCACCGGCCCTACCCCAACCTCCAGTGGTCGATCAGGAAGAACAAAGGCAATTACACTCAATCGTTCAATTACATTTGCCGTGTTGGATCAGGATCGTACCCAACCTGTTGTTAAGACGCTGGCTGTTCAAGTTTCTTTTGGCAATCAACCGCCTGTCATCGCTGACAACAATGGCTCAACACAGATTGGCAATACAATTGAACTGAACTTTACCAGCCTCATTACAGACCCTGACGATAATCTAGATGCAGCCTCTCTTAGAGTGGTACAAGCCCCCGGTAGCGGAGCATCTTATGTTATCACCGGGCTCACTATTAAATTAGATTATACCGGAACGGATTTCGCTGGCCCCGATCAATTTACCATTGAGGTGTGTGACCTGGCCGGAGCTTGCACGCAGAAGGTCGTCAACATACAGGTAGAGGGTGATGTAGTTGCCTATAATGGAATTTCACCTAATGGCGATGGCGTTAACGATTTCTTTGAACTAAAAAATATTGTGGCCCTTGAGCCCAGCAACAAAGTCTCTATCTACACACGCTGGGGCGACAAAATTTTTGAGGTGGAGAATTACGACAATGATCTTCGGAAATTTGTTGGCCTCAACAACAGCGGCAATCAATTGACATCTGGTGTTTATTTTTATAAGGTAGAATTTACCAGCGGACGAAAAGAACTCACAGGTTACCTGACCATTAAACGATAGGCGAATGAAAAAATCTTTACTCTTACTTGCGTTGCTAGGCTTATCACTGTCAGGATTTGCTCAACAGGATCCTCTGTATGCTCAATACATTAATAATCCCATGGTGATCAATCCGGCCTATGCCGGCCTCAACAATAATTTCAATGCATCTATCTCCTACCGCAACCAATGGGGCGGCTTTGATGGAAATCCCGTCACCATGAATGTTAACAGTCACCTATCGCTGGTTGATAATAAAGTAGGTGTTGGCATGTTGTTAGTTCAAGATAAAATAGGCAATGTAAAGAACACAGAATTTCAGGCTGCTTTTTCCTATAAGCTCAAGCTGGAAGATAAGACCTTCAGTTTTGGTATGCAGGCCGGTGTCATCAACTTCAGAAATAATTTCGACAATCTCAATCTGGCCAATAAAGCCGATCAAGTTTTCATTCAAAATGAGAACCTGAGCAAACCCAACATTGGCGCAGGTGCTATTCTTAAAAGTGAGAAGTATTTTATCGGTTTATCAGTGCCGCGTTTACTAAGCACCACCATCAGCAATGGCGGTCAGGATTTACAATTGTACAATCAGCATTATTACCTCTTTGGCTCGTATGTGTTCTATCTCAGCGAGAGAATACGCCTTAAGCCTTCCGTCTTGCTGAAAGGTGTTAAAGGCTCCCCCCTATCCACGGACTTGAATTTTAACGTAAACATCGATGCTAACTATACTGCGGGTGTGTTTACACGTAACTTTAATGCTTATGGCCTTCTCCTGCAAGCCAAACTTAGCGACCGCTATAAGTTCGGGTATACCTTTGAACTTCCCACAAATCAGTCCGTTGGAACACGTTTCAATACTCATGAATTATTTCTTGGCATTGTGCTTCCCGTGCTTTCCTACCACGATCGCGGTGTGATTTCTAATTTCTGATTTTCATTACTGGTTTATTCTTCAGGCGATTGTCAGGAATCAGAATCAATACCTTGCTAACTCATTAACATGCCTGGGTTGCGTTATTTCGATTAATTCACATGGAATGATCAGAAATATTACAATTTGGCGAACTCAATTCGAACCTTTTCCAAAAAATCCTGTTCTTTGGAGAGATGAAAGTAGCGGTCTCCCGAAAAGAACATTTTAATTCAGCTCATCGCTTGTTTAACCCTGACTGGAGCAATGAAAAGAACGATGACATTTTTGGGAAGTGTAATAATCCTAATTATCACGGGCATAACTACGAATTGATTGTAACGCTTGTGGGTGAACCCAATCCGGAGACAGGCTATGTATATGATATGAAGTTGCTCAGCGATCTCATTAAGGAGCATATCTTAAAACAATTTGATCACAAAAACCTTAACTTAGATACTCCCTACTTTAAAGCACTCAATCCCACGGCAGAAAATATTGCAATTGTCATCTGGCGGATATTGAGGCAGCTTATTGACAACCAGTACGATCTTAAAATAAAGTTGTATGAGACAGAAAGAAATTTCGTTGAATATCCGGCCCATTAGACCATTCGAAGAGGATGATGACGATCACCCAATGTCATCTCATGATACCCCTCTGCGAGCAGATGCGTTTGATCTTTCTGACGAAGAGAAGATCGATAAGATTGAAGGTCACTTCAAAGTGATTATGGAAACGCTTGGTCTTGATCTGACGGATGACAGCCTACAGGGTACTCCCCGCAGGGTCGCCAAGATGTATGTGAAGGAAGTATTCAGCGGGCTCAATCCAAAGAACAGACCAGCGGCAAGGCTGTTTGACAATAAGTACAACTACGATCAGATGTTGGTGGAGAAGGATATTACATTCTATTCACATTGTGAACATCATTTTGTTCCTATCTATGGCAAGATTCATGTTGCGTATTTCTCATCTGGCAAAGTTGTAGGGCTTTCAAAGATTAACCGTATTGTCCAGTTCTTCGCGAAGCGTCCTCAAGTGCAGGAAAGGCTTACGGTGCAAATAGGCAAGGAACTGGAAAAAATTCTCAAGACAGAAAACGTTGGCGTGGTAGTGGATGCGAACCACATGTGTGTTGCTTCACGAGGTGTTGGAGACACCAACAGCAAAACCGGCACTGCCTACTTCAGCGGCAAATTCAAAGATGAAAATGTAAAACGGGAATTCCTGAATTACATAAACGCGAAATAGCATATGATCAACTTGAAAGTCTGCTCTCCAACCTAAAAAGAGCGTGACTTTTTACCGTTCAAATTATAGGCTCAAAACCTTAAAATACCGGTCATTTTTGTAGATTAGCGACATCAATTAATCTACTAAATATGGTATTTGACTTAGACATGATCAAGGCCCTCTATGCAGCAATGCCGGGTCGTATCGCCAAGGCTCGAAAGGCAGTAGGCAAACCCCTCACTCTCTCCGAAAAGATACTCTACTCCCATCTGCATGGCGATCAGGCGTATCAGGCTTTTGGCCGGGGCAAATCGTACGTAGACTTCGCCCCTGATCGTGTAGCGATGCAGGACGCCACCGCTCAGATGGCACTGCTACAGTTCATGTCTGGAGGAATACCTAAAGTACTCGTGCCTTCCACGGTGCATTGCGATCACCTTATTCTGGCAAAGAATGGTGCCAAGCAAGACCTAGCCGATTCCATCTCTGCCAGCGGTGAAGTCTTTAATTTTCTTGAATCTGTATCGAACAAGTATGGCATTGGATTCTGGAAACCAGGCGCTGGAATTATCCACCAGGTTGTACTTGAGAACTACGCTTTTCCAGGAGGGATGATGATAGGAACCGACTCTCATACTGTAAATGCAGGTGGTCTCGGCATGGTGGCCATTGGAGTAGGCGGAGCTGATGCCGTTGATGTAATGTCAGGAATGGCATGGGAATTAAAGTGGCCAAAGCTTATTGGTATAAAATTGACAGGCAAACTTAACGGATGGACTTCCTCTAAAGATGTAATCTTGAAAGTGGCCGGTATACTCACAGTAAAAGGAGGAACCGGTGCTATCGTTGAATATTTTGGACCCGGAGCAGAGTCGCTTTCATGTACGGGAAAAGGAACGATCTGTAACATGGGTGCTGAAATTGGTGCTACTACTTCCACTTTTGGCTATGACGAAAAGATGGCGGAATACCTGAGAGGAACTGAGCGTGCTGAGGTTGCTGATCTTGCTGATAAAATCAGGGAGCACCTTACCGGTGATCCTGAAGTTTATGCTAACCCCGCGATGTATTTTGATGAGGTGATCGAAATTGATCTTTCTACGCTAGAGCCACACGTTAACGGGCCTTTCACTCCTGATCGTGCGATTCCTATTTCTAAATTTGCCGATGAAGTAAGATCCAACAACTGGCCTCAGCGACTTGAAGTCGGATTGATCGGTTCATGTACCAACTCTTCGTACGAAGACATAACCCGCTCGGCATCTCTTGCCAAGCAAGCTGTTGATAAGAAGCTAAAGGCAAAAGCCGAGTTTACAATCACTCCGGGCTCTGAAAAAGTCAGGTATACTGTTGAGCGTGATGGCTACCTCGATATCTTTGGTAAGATGGGTGGCGTGGTGCTTGCCAACGCCTGCGGACCTTGCATCGGGCAGTGGTCTCGCCATACGGATGATCCAAATCGTAAAAACTCTATCATCACTTCCTTCAACAGAAATTTCGCCAAGCGAAATGATGGCAATCCTAATACTCACTCGTTTGTTGCTTCACCAGAGATCACTACCGCATTCGCTATAGCAGGAGATTTGACTTTCAACCCGCTGAAGGACACACTCATGAATCAGGATGGCGTAGCAGTGCGATTGGATGAGCCGAAGGGAGTTGAGCTACCTCCAAGAGGATTCGATGTGAAAGACCCAGGCTACCTTGCCCCGGCTAAAGACGGCAGCAAAGTACAAGTGAAGATAGACCCCAAGTCAAAGCGCCTTCAGGCCCTCAGTCCTTTTGCTCCATGGGATGGAAAGAACTGGTCTGGATTAAAGCTATTGATCAAAGCCAAAGGAAAGTGTACTACCGACCATATCTCTATGGCGGGACCATGGCTGCGTTTCCGTGGGCATCTTGACAATATATCCGATAACACACTGACGGGTGCTACTAACTTCTTCAATGAGAAAACCGATAACGTTAAGAATCAATTGACAGGGCAGTACGGTCCGGTACCTGCAACCCAAAGAGCGTACAAAGCGGCTGGCGTTTCGTCTCTTGTAGTAGGTGATCATAACTATGGGGAAGGTTCATCGCGTGAGCATGCCGCTATGCAGCCGCGTCATCTTGGAATCAAAGCAATTCTTGTAAAATCATTTGCGCGAATTCATGAAACCAACTTGAAGAAGCAAGGGATGTTGGCCATAACATTCGCCAACGAAGCGGACTACAACAAATTTCAGGAAGATGATAGCATCGACTTCGCTGACCTCGTATCCTTTGCACCCGATAAGCAATTGACTCTGGTGCTCAACCATAAAGATGGAAGTAAAGACACCATTAAGGTAAATCACACCTACAATGCAGGACAGATTGGATGGTTTAAGGCAGGGTCAGCCCTGAACCTGATGGCCAAGACAATTGCGGCCGCCAAGGTTTCCAAAGCCCCTGTTGCAAAAGCTAAGGCCAAGCCTGTAAAGAAGGCAAAGAAGGCTGCCAAAAAAGCGAAGAAGGTTACTAAGAAGGTAAAAAAGAAAGCAACGAAGAAAGTTGTAAAGAAAGCCGCGAAAAAGATAGTGCGGAAGTCCGTGAAGAAAGCGGGCAAGAAAGCTGCTGTGCGGAAAGTGGCAAAGAAGAAAAGGAAAAAGTGAACCATTTTGGACGACTGACTTTTGTCAGTCGTCCTTCATTCACGTAGTGCACAACCAGCAGTTACTTATTCTTTTTTATCTGGCTTCTATATTCCCTAGTTATCATTATTCTACAGCCGTTTCTACAAACGTTCAATGAGGTTAGATGTGTCTGAAATATCAACGCCACCCAAAATAAATAATCACCGTTTGCAGAATCACTAGCGAAGGCAAAAGAATGAAACGAGTCCTTCTATTGAAAATTCTACTTTGCTATGTAACGATAGCCAGTTTTCCACAGCATAGTTCCGAAAATAAACTTAATAAATCGCACCATACTTTAAGTGTCATCATCAGCCACACCCAGATTAGTCAGGGCATTCAAGCCAATGGAGATACAAAGTGGCTGTCTTTGCCCTCGTGGGGGTTAAACTATAATTACATTTTTAACAAAAAGTGGGCGTTGGGTGTACACACGGATATCATTGTTGAAGACTTTGTGGTACAGGAACATTTAAAATCTTCAAATGGCCAAGTTTTAGAACGAGCTTATCCTATTGCAACAACTCTTATGACAACTTATAAACCGGGAAAACATTTGGCCTATGTTCTTGGTTTTGGTAATGAGTTTGCAAGCTCAGGCTCATTATTTTTGGTGAGGGCAGGCTTGGAGTATGGTTGGCATATTAATGAGAAGTGGGAACTGGTTTCGTTACTTACTAATAATTTTAGATTTAATGCTTTTAACTCGTGGGCGATAGGATTGGGTATCACAAAAACCTTATAACAGAGAATTATATGAAAAAAATAGTAGCCATTGCACTTCCCTTTATTATTCATTTTAATATCAATGCACAGGAAGCTAAGGAAATAGATCCGTCAAAACCGACTAACCTTTATACACAATTTAACACGCTAGCTGAGTTAAATTCCTATGAAAACTTTGCTACATATGGAACACGATTAAATTTTCAATATGCTTTTAACCCCGACAATCTTTTACTGGCAGAAGTACCACTATTGTATAATGACGCTACTAATACCTTTGGGCTATCAGATGTGCGAGTAAGGTATTTTAACGCGATTAAAAGAAATGTCTCCAAGTCAATCATTGCAATCGCTCCTTTTGTTGATGTTACACTCCCAACAGGTTCCTTTGAAAAAGGCTTGGGTGGCGATACCTGGTCATTAGCCGCTGGAGCAGTCATGGGCGTTGTGCTAAGCAAGAAGATTTCATTTTTTCCAGGAATCAACTATGTATATCTCACCAAAATTGAAGAAAGTGGTTTCGGATTTCAGACAAATATGAGTATCCGGTTCGATAAAAGATCTTTTGTTTTCGTGAATCCTATAGTAACGTTTTTTGATTTTGATACAATTTGGCAAGCCGAAGTGAATTATAACTATATTATCACTCCAAATAAATTTAAAATGAATGCCGGATGGAACCCTAACTTCACAAATGATATTAATACTTATAGATTAGGCGCAACCTTTTTCTTCTAATCTGACCGAATTCGTAATTGCATTTCTTATCAAAAAAAAACCATATGAAATATTTATCTATCATCTTCGCATCGGCCATATTGCTGGCTGGCTGTAGCTCAGTAAAAGTATCATCTGACTATGATAACAAAATTGACTTTACACAATACAAAACCTACCGCTTCACAGAGGAGGCCATGGCACTGCCAGTAAACGATCTCGTGCGCAAGCGCATAACCAACTCTATTACCTACGCCTTGCAATCTAAAGGCCTTACGCCTGCCACAGGTAGTCCGGACCTGTTGGTTGATTTGGCAACACAAACTCGTGAGGAAGAACAGACCACCGCTACCAGCGCCAATATCAGTGGCTTCTATGGTCGCAGATGGGTATTTGGAACCGGCCTGTCATCTACCCAATATCATACTACAAAATATACTGTAGGAACACTTATCATTTCACTGGTGGATGCGGGCAAGAAAGAATTAGTATGGGAAGGACGCGGTTCTTCTACGATTACTGAAAAAACATTACGAGAAGATAAACTTGAGGCGGCCATTGCTACCATACTCGCAAAATACCCTCCGACCAAAAAATAAATTCGTCAGAATCAATACAGACACATAGGAATGTGCAGAGGATAGACAAACTTAAAGCGGCATACCGGACTACTTCTTATAGACCGTTTGCCCTTCTTTGATTGTCTCTAGTACGGTTATGTCTTTGATCTTCATCGGCTCGATAGTCAACGGATTTTGATCAAGAATAACCAAGTCGGCCAGTTTGCCTGGTGCAAGCGTACCTTTTGTCCCCTCTTCAAAATATTGATAGGCTGCCCATGCAGTGATACTCTTCAAAGCTTGGTAAGGCCCTATGCGTTCGTCCGGCCCGATAATATCACCACTGCGACTTACGCGATTAACAGTAGTATGCAAAATCATGATGCTGCTTGGTAAGGCAACGGGCGCATCGTGGTGTTGGGTAAAGATCATTCCCTTTTGCAAAGTGGTGGCCGTTGGCGAAATACGATATGCACGTTCTTTTCCCAGTGTAACATCGCGGTGCCAATCACCCCAGTAAAAGGTATGCAGGCTGAAGAAAGAAGGAATAATTCCTTCGGCTTTCATTCGATCGAGCTGATCAAAGCGAACGACCTGAGAATGGATAATAACAGGCCTTCTGTCTTGCTTGCCCATAACGGTGTTGGCTTTTTCAATAGAGTTGATGAAGGCTTCTATAGCTGCATCGCCATTACAATGAGCAAGAATCTGCCAGTTATTACGATAGGCCTGAAACACAAGCGAATCGACCACACGGCTATTGGCAAAGGCTGGGTACCCTGCATAAGAAGAGTTTTGACCATCAGGCGGAACCTTGTATGGTTTAGTTAACCAGGCAGTACGGCCCTGAGGCGATCCATCCAAACTCATTTTTATCCCAGCAAGGCGAACCCTGTCAGTATACTCGCCACTACTTTTTTGTCCTTTTAGATAAGGTTGCTCAAGATAGATATCGGGATAAACTGCAACATCCAATGTCACTTTTTTCTGTTGGGCGAGCAATGTCCACGTTTTGGCAATGGTAGCATTGGCTCGGCCTTCCTGCACTGTGGTAAAACCAAACTCGGAATACGCCTTCAAACCATCCAACGAAAGCCTGATATTGTCTTCTTCATCAAAATTTCCCAACAGGTGTTTGTAAAGCAATGTTATACCTGCCATTTCTTCCAAGACGCCATTGGGGGTCTTACCATCCGCTTCTCTTCGTATAATACCTCCGCCCGGGTTTGGTGTATTGGCATCTATTCCAGCCATTTGCAAGGCTTTATGATTTACTGAAAAAAGGTGCGAAGATTGATGAATTATCACCACCGGAATTTCGGACGAGATAACATCGAGTTCGGAAGCGGTCGGATGACGCTGTTCGGCCAGCTGTGCATCGTCATAACCAAAGCCAATGATCCAGCCGATTTTTTTTACTACATCTTGGTTATTGGCCGTCCACTCATTAAGTTGGTTTTGCAAACTTTTGATATCGGTGATGGGGCCATCGGGCGGTGCGAGCAAGTTGGCAGACATACGCTGGAGGCCAGCCATCCACGCATGGCCGTGGGCATCCATAAAACCAGGTAGTAGTGTTTGCCCTCCCAGATCTCTTCGGGTAACCCCTTCAAACTGTTTTTCGGCCTCGGCTAGCTTACCTATGAACACGATACGGCTGCTGTCGGTTACCAATGCTTCAGCATAAATGGGTTCGTCACCCTCCATCGTGATTATTGATCCGTTGAAATAGAGTGTTTGAGAGGTTGATTTTTTTTCTTCGGGTTTGCAGCCGTTAAAAAGAAAACCGAATGTCATGACCACAAGAAGATGAGCAATGTGTTTCATAGAAATAGGTTAGGTACAAGCAAAATAGAAACTATACCTAACATTGGCAAGTACTACACTTGTTTTGATTTAAACTAGCATATTATTTCTGAAGCCCAGTTCTTACTTTTTTCGTAGATTATTGACACCTATAACTGGTGTTGAGATAGAATAAGTTAGAATCTAACCTATACAACTTTTAGTACTTGAAATGGTGAATCTTCAGATGGATTTAAGCACCATCCGAAACTCATTCAACATCATGGCTGTGGCTCCCCATACCACTTCTTCCTCAATCTCAAAATGAGGCGCTCTCATCCGGAATTTACCAGCCGCCATAATTTCCTTTTCTTTGACTGCCTCCTCGTGAACAAGATCACCTAGATTTCCAGAAATTATTTTTACCACTTCCACAGGGTCTGGAACAAAGAGTGGCTTATGATTGATATATCCTATCACAGGAACAACCAAAAAGTTGCTGGGAATTACAAAGAAGTCACTTAACCTACCAATTACATTGACCGATTCTTTTCGTATCCCTACTTCCTCTTCTCCTTCGCGCAACGCAGCTTGAATATAATCTTCCCCAGGTTCAGCCTTTCCTCCCGGTAAGCTGATCTGACCGCTATGAGCACCGAGGTAATCCGGGCGTTTGATAAGTGGAAATAGGATTTGATCGTTGTCTGGATAAAGTAATATTAAGACGCTGCCAGGCTTTGGCGCTATCTTATGATCAAAACGGGGAATGACAGAACCTACAGGAATAGCGCGCAAGGGTGCGTGCGCTTCATCCCCAGGCAGCGGCATGGTCAGCCGGGCCTTTAGCTTTTCTGCCAGTAAGTCAAGGTCTGTCAGTATTTGCATTTCTTCATCAGGTCGGTGGTCAGCATCTTGTCGCCTCGGTTCTCCGATTCACGAAAGTGCTCGCAGGCCAGTTTATCTTTTCCATTATTAAGGTAAGCCATGCCCAGGTAGAAGTGAATCTTGTCAATAAAAGAATCCATTTCAATGGCTTGCGTTAACAAACGCTCAGCTGAAGGATAATCTCCATTCATCCAATAGAATATTCCTTTATTCCGATAGGCCCAACCATTGTAGGGGTCAATACCAATACTCTGATTAATATCTTGCTCAGCTCCCGTCAAGTCATGTTGGATCAACTTTATATATCCCCGATTGTTAAGAAAGAACGGTTCATTTGGCGAAAGTTCCAGAGCCTTATTTACCAGGCCCAAGGCTTCTGGAAGGTTATTTTGCTCAACTTCAATAAGAGCAAGGGTATTGTAAATGTTAGGCTCCTCGGGTGATTCCTTTGCTGAAGCTTCCAACTCCGATTTTGCATTGTCAAAGTCCTTCATATAGAATTTCACCGTAGCGCGATTAACGGTATACTCAACCTTGCTCCCCTCCAGTTCAATGGCCTTGTCAAAAGATGCCAGAGCCGCAGGAAAATCTCTCAACTTCGTTTGCACTAATCCTTTCGTAAAATATGCAATGGCAGTATCCGGCTTAGCAATAATCACTTTGTCCAGATCGGCCAGCGCACTGTAATATTCTTTCAACTCATAAAACGTATTGGCTCTGTTGAAATAAGCGTTCAGGAACGCAGGCTTGCACTCAATAGCCTTCTGGTATTGCTCAAGGGCAAGGTCCCATCGCTTCAACTTAAAATAAACGGTACCTAAATTATTGGAGGCATCAGCGAAGCATGGATCGATTTTAAGTGCTTCCTTAAAATAATAGGCACCCTGATCAAAATTCTGTCCTTCTACTTCCAGATTGCCCTTCAACAGAAACTTTTGAAGGCGGGTTTCTTTTGTCTCTCCGCAAGAAAAAAGGATCACAAACGTTGCAATAATAATATTTTTCAAATTCATGCCATCAATTTCAAGTTCTTTCTATCCTGCTAATGCCTCCTGCTTCAAAGTTTATTTTCATTGCTCTTCTGGTTGGCACTTTTGCTAACACAACTGCGCAATTTACAAAGTCCATACCATTGAAACCTATTTACAAGAATGGTCAAAAATAGTTTTACGGAACAAAAAAAGTAGACAGTGCCTATTCTTTGCAAATACCGTTGGAGGGAATCGATAATCCTGAAGTAAAGTGTTATCGGTGATATCACGCTAAATCTGCTATCACATCACAAAATGAGTAAAGCCATCGATATCTATAATATCTCCATTGCTGATCTGGCTTCCATTAACCTGCAAATTGAGCACGCTAGTCGCGACCAAACACTCATTAGCTTCGGAGTGCGGAAATTATTTTAGCAAAATGACTTTGAATCCTTGAAGTGTATACCTTTCTTTGAGCAACAATGAAAAACACTCAGAACATCCATGGCCACCATCATGCATTTTGCACGATTGGCCAGCCTATGTTTTGATTAATTGATAACTAATTATGAAAAGGCTTGCCAACAATGGCAAGCCTTTTTTGTTTTATAATAACTTCAACAATGAAATCAACTTTACGACTTGCGATACAAAAATCAGGGAGACTGCAGGAAGGCTCAGTACAATTACTAAAGGAAAGCGGCCTTGCCTTTAGCAACGGAAGAGACCAACTAAAGACACAGGTTAGAAATTTTCCCGTGGAGGTCCTTTTCTTGCGCGATGACGACATCCCTCAATATGTTGAAGATCAGGTAGCCGATATCGGTATCGTAGGCGAAAACATTTATGTCGAGAAACAAAAGAAGAATGACCTTGTCAAGAAGTTGGACTTCTCCAGGTGCAGGCTTTCTATTGCCATTCCAAGAGCAGAAGCTTACGAAGGCATTCAAAGTCTTCAGGGTAAAAACATTGCAACCTCCTACCCTGTTATTGTCCAGCAGTTTCTTGACAAGCATAACGTAAAGGCTGGCATTCACGAGATCAGTGGTTCGGTGGAGATCGCACCAGGGATTGGGCTGGCTGATGCCATTTGTGACATTGTCAGTACGGGCAGCACGCTGATGAGCAATGGATTGAAAGAAGTAGAAGTAGTGATGCAGTCAGAAGCAGTGTTAATTAGCTGTCCAAATTTGCAGAGCGAAAAGCAGTTGATTCTGAATGATCTGCTTTTCAGAATTGATTCGGTACAATCGGCAAGAAGTAATAAGTACATCCTACTTAATTGTCCCAACGAAGCAATAAAAAAGATCACCGGTCTCATTCCTGGCATGAACAGCCCTACGATCATGCCCTTGAATAAACCCGGTTGGTCATCGCTACACTCGGTGGTAAATGAAAATGACTTTTGGAAGAAGATTGATCTTCTGAAATCATACGGAGCAGAGGGCATTCTTGTTATCCCAATCGAAAAAATGATTGCTTAAGTAAAAAAATGGCAAGTGAACGTATGAAAGTCATTAAGTACCCTTCGCGAGAAACCTGGAAACAATTAAGTCTTCGACCCCAACTCGACCTTGGCTACTTAGAAGGAGTTGTAAATAACATTCTCCACCGTGTGAAAATTTCAGGGGATGCCGCTTTAAAAGAATTCGCGCGGCAGTTTGATCAGGTCCGTATCGAAGACTTGCGTGTGACGGAAAAAGAAATCACCGAAGCGTCACTTGAGACAAGTGATGAGTTAAAAGAAGCAATTCAGATTGCAGCGGAGAATATTCGCAAGTTTCATACAGCACAACGCAGAGAGGTATTGACGGTAGAAACGATGCCGGGTATTCGATGCTGGCGAAAATCAATCGCCATTGAAAAAGTTGGAATCTACATTCCTGGTGGTTCTGCTCCACTTTTCTCTACAGTATTGATGTTAGGCATTCCGGCACAACTCGCGGGCTGCAAAGAAGTTATTCTTTGTTCTCCTCCCGGCAGCGATGGACAAATTGATGCTTCTATTTTATATGCGGCACAAATTGCAGGCATCTCAACCATATTTAAAGTAGGCGGAGCACAAGCAATTGGCGCACTCGCCTACGGAACAGAAAGTATTCCTGCTGTGGATAAAATCTTCGGACCCGGCAATCAGTATGTAACCTGTGCCAAGCAACTCATTAATCAACAAGGAACAGCTATTGATATACCAGCCGGGCCTTCTGAGGTAATGATCATTGCTGATGAAAGCGCAGAACCTTCCTTTGTAGTGGCTGACCTACTGTCGCAGGCCGAACATGGTGCAGATAGTCAGGTAATGCTGGCCACAACAAGTGAGCTGCTTATTGAAAAGGTACAACATGAAATAAACCGGCAACTTGCTATTCTTCCCCGCGCAGCGATAGCGGCACAATCGCTTGCTAATAGTATGACGATTCTCTTATCCAATGATGATGAACTTATGAACTTTGCCAATGAATATGCGCCAGAGCACTTGATCATCAATACCATTAACTGCGATCAACTCGCTGAAAGGGTCGTCAATGCAGGTTCTGTTTTTCTTGGACCTTATAGCCCTGAGGCTGCAGGTGACTATGCATCTGGTACTAATCATACCTTGCCGACTAATGGCGCTGCCAAAGCTTATAGTGGCGTGTCGGTAGAAAGTTTTTGCAAATTCGTAACATTCCAAAAAGTAAGCGAAGCCGGAATAATCAGACTCGGGCCTGTAGTTGAAAAGATGGCCATGGCCGAAAGACTGGAAGGTCATGCCATAGCAGTACGAATGAGGCTCACGGGTGGAGGGAGTAACTGAAAGTGAAATTAAGTGGCTGATAGTTTTTTCGAAATGGTAACTAAAATAAATTCTCTCGTCAGGAAAAATATCGATAAGCTGAAGCCGTATTCATCAGCTCGGGATGAATTTAATGCGCCTTCCAAGAAGGATGCATTGATCTATTTTGATGCCAATGAAAACCCTTTTGAATCAAACTATAATCGTTACCCTGATCCTCACCAACAACTTCTTAAGAAAAGGATATCGGAAATAAGAGGCATTACCCCTGAACAAATCTTTTTAGGAAATGGAAGTGATGAAGCCATTGATCTGTTAATTCGCGCTTTTTGTGAATCCGGAGTTGACAACGTTATCATTCCCCAGCCTACCTATGGCATGTATTCTGTTTGCGCTGGCATCAACGATGTGGAAGTGAGATCGGTACCTCTTACCTCAGAATTTGAAATAGATAGTAAGTCACTAGAACAATCCTGGAATGATCATTCAAAAATCTTGTTCTTGTGCAGTCCCAACAACCCTTCAGGGAATTTGCTAAATAAAGAAATCATCAAATCACTTTTACCCAAGTTCCCAGGGCTTGTAGTTATTGATGAGGCTTATATTGATTTTGCAAAAAATAAAGGGTTCACACCGCTGCTCAATGAGTTTAGCAATTTGGTCATCCTCCAGACACTCTCCAAAGCGTGGGGACTTGCAGGCATACGACTCGGGATGTGTTTTGCCAGTTTAGAAGTAATAGCCGTTCTCAACAAAATTAAGCCACCCTACAACATTAATTCCATTACGCAATCTGTAGCGCTTCAGCATCTCAAAAAACAAGCTCAAAAAAATGAATGGGTTAAAACAATCATTGCCGAACGTGAGAAATTAAAGAAAGAACTAGTGCGACTTGCCATCGTAGAGAAAATTTTTCCCTCTGACGCGAACTTCTTGCTAGTAAAAATGAATGATGCAAAAAATATTTATGCACGGCTGATCCGTGACGGAATTATCGTACGAGATCGATCAAATGTTGCATTGTGTGAACAATGCCTGAGGATAACAGTGGGAACAACCAAGGAAAACAAACAGCTCGTGGAGACCTTAAAAAGATTATGAAAAAAATATTGTTTATTGATCGGGATGGAGTGCTCATTAAAGAGCCGCCAGATCAACAGATTGACAGTCTTGAAAAATTGGAATTCTATCCCGGGGTTTTTTCGTGGCTATCCAGAATAGCAGCTGAAACCGATTACGAACTTCTAATGGTTACCAACCAGGATGGCCTAGGTACCTCAAGCTTTCCAGAAGACACCTTCTGGCCTGCACATAATAAGCTTATCAAATCGTTGCACGGAGAAGGAATAACCTTTAACGCAATCCATATCGATCGATCACTGGCAAGTGAAAACAAACCGACCCGAAAGCCGGGAACAGGAATGCTGACAGCGTATCTATCTGGCTCCTATGATCTCGCTAATTCCTATGTTATCGGTGATCGGCTGTCGGATATGGAACTGGCAAAAAACCTTGGGGCAAAAGGTATCTATATAGATAACGGAGTGCTAAAAGAAAAGATTGAGGCAAGTCATCTTGCAGATTCTTGCGTCCTTGTCACAACTTCGTGGAAGGAAATATATCAATTCCTTGCCACCCTACATCGTAAAGCTTCAGTTGTTAGGATAACCAAGGAAACAAACATTACCATCTCAATCAATCTCGATGATTCTGACGACTCCTCTATCAACACCGGGCTTGGCTTCTTTGATCACATGCTCGATCAACTTGCTAAACACGGACAGCTTAGCCTCAAGGTAGACGTAAAGGGAGATCTGCGTATTGATGAACATCATACAATTGAAGACACTGCGCTCGCCCTGGGCGAAGCCTTCTCTAAAGCGCTCGGTGATAAGCGAGGTATTGACCGTTATGGTTATTGCCTGCCCATGGATGATTGCCTTGCCCAGGTAGCTCTTGATTTCGGAGGCCGTCCCTGGCTGGTGTGGGAAGTTGAATTTGTCAGGGAAAAAATAGGAGACATGCCAACGGAGATGTTTCTCCATTTTTTCAAATCATTTTCAGATGCCGCCAAATGTAACATAAACATTAAGGCAGAAGGAAAAAACGAACATCACAAGATTGAGGCTATCTTCAAAGCCTTTGCTAAATCTATAAAAATGGCAGTGAAGAAAGACATTAACAATAATCAACTACCTTCCACCAAGGGAACACTTTAAGAATGAAAGTTGCGGTGATAAAATATAATGCTGGAAACACTCAATCCGTTGCCTTTGCCCTTGAGCGATTAGAACTTGACTATACCATCAGTGATGTACCTGAAGAAATTGCTTGCGCTGACAAAGTAATTTTTCCCGGTGTTGGGGAAGCTGGCACAACCATGCGCTATCTTAAAGACAAAAAATTAGACCAACTTATTGTCGCACTTCAGCAACCTGTACTTGGCATCTGTCTTGGTATGCAACTGTTGTGTAAACACTCAGCCGAAAATAATACCCCTTGCCTAGGGATATTCGATTGTCGAGTTGAAAAATTCACACCAACCACTGAATCAAAAGTTCCTCATATGGGTTGGAATAATTTAAAGGAGCTTAAAGACTGGCATTCATCGGAACTTGAACATCAATTTGTTTATTTTGTACACAGTTACTTCGTGCCCTTGAATAGGTATACAACGGCAATAGCCAACTACAGTATTGACTTCAGCGCTGCGATGCGAAAAAATAACTTTTATGCCGTTCAGTTTCATCCAGAGAAGTCTGCTCTTGCCGGTGAATTGGTTCTTCAAAATTTCCTAGATGTATGAGAATCATTCCAGCCATCGATATCATTGACGGAAAGTGCGTTCGGCTTGCGCAAGGTGACTTCAAGAAAGTAAAAATGTATCGCGAAGATCCCGTAGAGGTTGCCAAAGAATTTGAGGATGCTGACCTGGAGTATCTTCACCTGATAGACCTGGATGGCGCCAAGAAAGGAAGTGTTGTCAACTGGGATGTGATCGAAGACATTCAGGCAAAGACCGCATTAAAAGTTGACTTTGGTGGTGGTGTAAAAACAACAGAAGAGGTTGATCGGCTTTTGGATCTTGGAGTCAATCAAATTAATATCGGTAGCCTTGCGGTCTCAGAACCTAAGCTGTTCAGTGATTGGCTATGGAAGTATGGCCCTGAGAATTTTATCCTCAGTTCCGATGTGCGTGATGAAAGTATCCTTGTCAACGGATGGACTGCGACCACAACAATTAATTTGTTTGACCTGATATCACAATTTATTAAAGATGGACTTGAGTTCGTCTGCTGCACGGACATTGAAACCGATGGCATGTTGAAGGGTCCCAACTTCATTCTCTATAGAAAGCTAAAGAGTCATTTTCCTAAACTAAAGATCATCGCCAGCGGTGGAATCAGTTCAATAAGTGATTTAGAAGAATTGCAATACATTCATGTGAATGGCGCCATCATTGGCAAAGCAATTTATGAAGGCAAGATTAAATTGCCTGAACTGCGAAATCTAACCTGATCGCTTTACTTAAATCTATCCTCCCTTGCTCACGAAAAGAATCATTCCCTGTTTGGATATTAAGAATGGTCGCACTGTAAAAGGCACTAACTTTATCAACCTACGCGATGCGGGCGATCCGGTAGAACTTGCAGCGATATATGCTCAACAAGGCGCTGATGAACTGGTCTTTCTGGATATTTCAGCAACAAGCGAGGATAGAAAAACGCTTTCAACACTGGTGAAGGAAATTGCTGCTCATGTAAATATTCCTTTTACCGTTGGTGGCGGAATAAGTTCGGTTGAGGATGTCATTACCTTGCTGGATTCAGGCGCTGATAAAGTTAGCATTAACTCAGCAGCCGTCATGAATCCATCTCTTATTGATGAAGTTGCAAAAACATTTGGATCCCAATGCATAGTCTTGGCCATTGATGCACGTAAAATTGAAAATCAATGGATGGTGCACACGCATGGTGGCCGTAATTCCACCAGTAGAAAATTATTCTCCTGGGCTAAGGAGTGTCAGGAAAGAGGTGCTGGAGAAATACTTTTTACGAGCATGGATCACGATGGAACCAAGAATGGATATGCTAACGATCCATTGCAAAAACTACACTCATTACTCAACATTCCTTTAATTGCCTCAGGTGGTGCCGGAAGCATGCAACACTTTGCCGAGGCATTCCTCATTGGCCAGGCTGATGGCGCATTAGCCGCAGGAATTTTTCACTTTAACGAAATTAAAATTTCAACATTGAAGCATTATCTATCCAGCCAGGGAATTGCAATTCGAAATCAAGAAGAAGTAACATTATGATTGATTTATCCAACGTCAATTTTACAAAACTGAATGGCCTTGTGCCGTGTGTAGTTCAGGATAACGTAACTCATAAAGTTTTAATGCTGGGCTTTATGAACGAAGAGGCTCTTCAGAAAACAATCCAGCACAAGCGAGTCACGTTCTACAGTCGCAGCAAACAACGGCTTTGGACCAAAGGCGAAACGTCTGGGAATTATCTTGTGCTAGTTAGCATGACTATGGATTGTGATCAGGATACGCTACTCATTAAGGTACATCCACAAGGAGCAACATGTCATACCGGGTCAGATACCTGCTTTGGGGAGGTTAATGAGGACTATGGCTTATCCTTTTTGGAAACGATTATTCAAGAACGAAGACAAAATCCAAAAGAAGGTTCATATACTACGAGTCTATTTAATGCAGGTATCAATAAAGTAGCGCAGAAAGTTGGAGAAGAGGCAATCGAATTGGTGATAGAAGCCAAAGACAATAATAAGGCTCTTTTTCTGAATGAAGCTGCCGATTTGATGTATCACTACCTCGTGTTACTTTCAGCGAAGGGTCATAAGCTGGCAGATGTCGTTTCTGTACTGAAAACACGTCACAAGTAATAGCCTACTTTCATCAGAACTTATTCAACTTTCCGCATGGGCAATGTAGCGACAGCTATTTTAGAATCTGCTGTTCCAAAATATAAGAACCATGTATCACGAAATGGAACGAGGCCTTCAACAAAACATACTTGATTGATTTGTCCTGAAATTTCATAAGGTTGATCTGGCCGTAAGAAATTATCTTCTAGCCTACTCACCAGGCGTGAGGGATCACTTCCATCAAACAATGCCTGACCTGCGCAGTAGGCGCCTTTAGCCAATAACGAATCACCTTCCGTGTCGTGGTTCATGCCATTGTAAATCAATAGAATCCCACGTTCTGTTATCAGAGCATACGGACCGCTCTCAACCAACCGACTGTCAAAATGATTTTTACGAGGCATGAGAACAGGTTTGAGACTTCCTTCTTCTTCGACTGGTTGCCAGTGAATTAAATCATCAGAGGTCGCTAGAAATAAATTCGTATCGCCAAAGTACATCCAGTACTTGCCATTTACCTTCTTAGCAACTATTTTATCCGCTACACGATTGGCAACAATCGCGCCTGATTTACTCCAGTGATTAAGATACTTGCCATCTAACATAGTACCATGCTTTGTCCATGATACTAAATCCTTAGAAGAAGCAATGCACAGTCTGGCCAGGTTACCATCGTACGCAGTGTAGGTCATGATATAAATACCATCTTCGCGCTCTACAATCCGAGGATCCTCAATTCCTCCCTCCCATTCATAGATTTTCATAAAGTCGTCTGCCGGAAAGAGAATCGGCTCTTGCTTACGAACAAAGTGCAGTCCGTCCGTACTGAAAGCTAACCCTAAGCGTGATGTACCAGCAAATTTTCCAATCTTATCCTCTGCCCTATATAAAAGGAAAACGGTGTCGCTGCGCACCACCGCTGCCGGATTGAATACATCTTTCTCCTCCCAAAGAATCTCTTTCTTTAAGATAGGGCACATAAATTTTCCCAGTCCTGCGGAAAGAATCGGGTTAAGGCTATCTACTTTTGAAAACGGAAGTAATGCCCAACTGCTATCCGATACGTTAGGATCTGGCTTTTCCCTTTGCGAGCAAGATCCTACCAAGGCTATGCAAAGAATAAATACATAAAGCTTTGAAGAATTCATTGTGATCTGCTCTAGACAGTTGGATAGTTAAAAGTAGCTAAATAAACCATCAATCCCCATCTCATCTTATCTCTCAAGAATTACTTTTAAAATGAATGTGCACTATTTTCAAACATGTCGGCTAGCTTGCACATCAATTCTCATGAAAATCAATTATTTAGCATTGTTATTTTATCGCCATGCCTCATTCAAGTAAAACTATTGACGGATACGAGTTTATAGCGTACCAACACGAAACATTTCCAGAACCTGAAATGCTTCAGCGCAGCAAAGACTTTCATTCCTGGATGGAACAAAGGCGCACTGTGCGTGATTTTTCAGACAAAAAAATTCCAAAAGAATTGATTGACTCTATTTTACTCACAGCTTCCACTGCTCCGTCTGGTGCACATAAACAGCCCTGGACATTTTGCGTGGTGGGCGACCCTTCGCTCAAAAAACAAATTCGAGTTGCCGCAGAAAATGAAGAGAAAGAAAGTTACACCGGTCGGATGAGCCCTGAATGGCTTGAAGACCTAAAACCATTGCAAACTGACTGGAAGAAGCCCTTCCTGGAAATAGCTCCCTATCTCATCGTAGTGTTTAAAAAAGCGTATGATATTTTGCCAGATGGCACCAAAAGAAACAACTACTATGTAAATGAATCGGTAGGAATTGCATGTGGATTTTTATTGACTGCCATTCATCATGCAGGACTGGTTGCTCTTACACATACACCCAGCCCAATGAATTTTTTAAGCAAAATTTTGAAGCGTCCGGAAAATGAAAGGCCTTTTCTTTTGATACCTATCGGGTATCCTGCTAACGAAACCTACGTGCCTCAGCTGAGAAGAAAAACCCTTGAAGAAATCGCGACATACCATTAATATAATACAACTACTTTGGAGCAAGCTTCAGGTAAGTGAGTTTGTAGGTATATTCAAAAGATCCGTTGTTCTCCTTCCGCACGCCCTCAAGTATATTACGGGATTGATCGTAGGTGAAAGTATAGGAAAGAACCTTGCCCCTTGGTTCAAAATGTTTATACACGAGGATGTTGCCGTCCGTCATCCCTGTAAATTCTCCTCTCACTGAATAGGAAGGAAGAAAGTCTCTATCCAATGCCACCTCAAGAAACTCACGGCCTGGATGTTTTGTATCGTGTATGATGGCCACCTTTGAATAATTCTCATCACGATCAACGATCTTCTCCTTCTCGCTTGAGGAAAGTAGCCCCTTTCCTTTCTTCATGACCAGGCTGGACACAGAATAAATGCCCTCAATGGTGCCAGCACTAGATTTGTTCTTGCTCATATACCGATCCACTATTTCGCTAAAATTAATTTGCTCGTAAGAATTTATCTTATGTTTTTGTTTCATTGTGTATAGCTTATCAATTGAGCACGATGAAATAAAAATAACGAGCCATGACAGGGCAATAGGTCCTCTTCTCATGCTCACCTTCACAGCCATGAGCAATCTTACTATGATGTATTTCATTGATCTCTTTTTACTAATCCCAACGCCTGATACGACTGCCATCCCTTCTTCAAAAGCTCTTGTAGCTCGTATGTAATTTGATCAGTAACCTCTTTTATATGAAAGCAAGACTTGCCTCTGAAGATCGGCTTGAGACCCTCTCCTAGTCCTTCCTTTAGGGCGTTATCCAAATAAAGCGGTTGAAAATAAAGGGTGACGTGATCCGCATAAATCATAATGGAGGCAAACTGAACTCCCCTCTTATTGGCAGGAGTTAGGCTTCGGGTTCTATATCCTTCATCAGTCCACAATTCGTAATGATCTTCGGAATCTACTTTGACTTCCAATAAGTCTTCGTATGGTAATAGTAAGGCCTTAAGCTTTTCAAACCTAATGATATCCAGGCCCGTAGGAATCACCTTTTTCCTCCGCCCCAAGACATTACCAGTGGTGGATAATTTTTTTGATGTGCTCATATAGAAACAAACACAAGTAATCCGGTTTTCAACAACGAAAACCTTTCTCAAAGATAGTGTTTCTTTTCTGTTAAGTATTTGGCGTGAGTTCAGTATTCATTTCCCGCGTAAGGTTTTGAGGCAAAATAATTTAGTTAATTAAATATTGTTTGTAAATAAAGAGAGAGATTGCAATTCCCAATTGCAAAATGAACCAAACAATTTCGTACCGGCAAGGAAAAGCACTCTATTATGAATAGCGAGAAAGCAGCGGTAAAGACCACATACTTTAGCATTGCAGGAAACACCCTTCTTGCAATCATTAAAGGTATTGCCGGATATTTTGGGAATTCTTATGCATTAATAGCCGATGCCATTGAATCAACTACCGATATCTTCTCATCCTGCTTAGTACTGTTCGGAATTAAATATGCCAGTCGACCAGCCGATGAAAACCATCCCTATGGGCACGGGAGAATTGAGCCACTGATCACATTTCTGGTTGTTGGTTTCTTGATCACCTCAGCTACGATCATTGCCTATGAGAGCATTCAAAACATCGGCACACCTCATGAGTTACCTAAGCCATTTACGCTGTTTGTATTGGGAGGCATCATCGTCTGGAAAGAAATTTCATATCGGCTTGTTATTAAGCAAAGTAAAAAAATCAAAAGCTCTTCATTAAAAGCAGATGCATGGCATCACCGAAGTGATGCGATAACTTCAGTCGCTGCATTTATCGGGATCTCCATTGCTCTACTTTTAGGTAAGGGTTATGAATCGGCCGATGACTGGGCAGCGCTCTTTGCTTCAGGGTTTATTGTTTATAACAGTTACCTGATCTTCCGACCTGCTTTGGGGGAAATTATGGATGAGAATCTCTATGATGATCTGATTCAGGAGATCAGAAAGGTTTCTCTTCAGGTAAACGGAATTATTGCTACCGAAAAATGTTTTATACGTAAAGCCGGAATGAAATACCACGTAGACTTACACGCAATTGTTGATTCGAACATTAGTGTAAGAGAGGGTCACGAGTTAGCACATCGTCTTAAGAATTTTTTAAGGCAGGAAATCCCTGAACTAGGACATGTCTTAATTCACATTGAGCCAAACCATCCCAGATAGTGGCATTTCGCCACATCGTCAAAATTGAATATTCTCGTACGTTTTGTTAGAATACTTTTTGCACGAGAGTCTTCCGACTAACGCTGATGGCTTAAATAATGATTTACCCATTAACATCCGAACGCACTCCTGAATTCCTTCTGTAATGCTTGGATGAGGATGAACACATTCTGCCAGCTCCTCAATACCCTTGTCCATTGAAATCAATACGGCTACTGCCTGAATAGCACTGCTGGCATGATTGCCTACTACTTTCATTCCGAGAATCTTCATATGATCATCGTTGGTGACCAAAAGCTTTATGAATCCTTGCGTATTTCGCTTGGCAATGGCTCGCGGAATTGTGCTGTACTCTAATGTCACTACTTTGTATTCTATTCCTTTTTCTTTCGCCTGGGTTTCATTCAGTCCTACACCTGCTACTTCCGGGCTAAGGAACATAATTGTGCTAATATTTTCATACACCAACTTCCGCTCAGGGTTTCCAAAAATCCTCTCAACCGCATACCTTCCTTCAAGCTCTCCCACATTCACCAATGATATATCAGCGGTAAGGTCTCCCACCGCGTAAATGGTAGAAACACTTGTCTGCGTATCGTTATTTTCAATACCTCGCTTTGTCATTTTGATTCCCACCTTATCGTCCCACAGGTCTTCAAGATTGGCGACACGACCTACTGAAACGAGTGCTTTTTCAACGTTGAAAGTTTCCCGGCTGCCATCGGTATACTCCAATTCATACTCAACCCTGCCATTCACAACCTTCATACTTATCAGTCGCGAGTTACGATGAACAAGTACTCCGCTGTTTTCCATGTTTCGCTCAACAATCCGAACAACATCTTCATCTTCAAAGGGAAGAATGCGATCGCCCTTATCAATGAGATGAACTTTGGTGCGGCCAAAACCACTGAAAATAGTAGCGTACTCACAACCGATCACACCGGCACCGACAATGACCATGCTCTCAGGAAAATCGGTCATGTTTTCTATGCCCTCGCTCGTCATTACAAGATGCTCATCAATTGGAAGTTCGGGGAGATACCGTGGCCTGCTTCCCGTTGCCAGAATTATATTTTCACCATACACTACTTCCTTGCGAGCTCCCACCATAATCTCCACTTCATGCTGACTCGTGAGCTTAGCCTCGCCAATTTTAAATTCTAACAGGTTGGCATAGGGTGTATTGGCTAACTCTGTCATATGTTCTTCAAGCATTCCTTTCCTTTCCTGTACTGCTCTCCTTACTTCGGCCTGAATTTCTGTGTAACTAATTGAGGGTGCTCCAATATTGTATCGCTTAAGGCTTCTTCGAAAAGCAGAGGCCTCACGCGAAAGCTCCCACCACGTTTTGGAAGACAAGGCACCATTGGTAATTCCTGCTCCACCTACCTTGTTGCGCTCAATAAGCAGGGTCTTTTTCTTAAAGTCTAATGCGCGCATTGCCGCAGCATATCCTGACGGACCGGCACCAATTACAATCAAATCGTACTTATTCATAGAGTAAAGCCTTATTCGTTAAAGATATAAATAGAGGTGAGTATTTTCAATGCCGTACGGGTAAATGTATGCCAGCCAGCATACAGCGCACACTGCCTCCTCCGTATTTTTCAATCGAAGAAATGGATACCGGTAATGGCTCTGCATGCCTGCTAATCTCGTTTAGCTGACCCGGCAGCAAGGATCTAAGTGCAGTGGTAGACATGGCCAAATAACAATCACCTTTTCGATCCTTAATTTCCAGCATGTTGCCAGCAAAGGATTTCATTTGATCATAGCTGATGGCCACTACCTTATGCTTAGTGCGTTCGAAAGATGCTAATATTTTTTCCTGATCATCGTCACTTCGAATTGAATCGAGGCAAATTCCAACCGTCTTTTCACCTATCCAAAGCATCACATTAGTATGGTAAATGGGTGTTTCATTTTCATCAACAGCAGTGAAAATAATCGACTCATATCCCAACTGATCACATACTTGTAAAAGTAATGATTCAATGGTTCGAGGTGATCGGCAGGCGTACGCTATTTTATTAACATGATCAAAAATAATACTGCCAGTACCTTCAAGAATTCGTTTGTTATTTTCCTCGTCACTTAAGTCAAGAACCTGCTTAACAGAAAATTCTTTTTTTAATAAATTAATAATATCAACTCTTCTTTCCAGTCTCCTGTTTTCGGCAAGCATCGGATAGAGAATCAATTTACCGTCTTCATGTGTTGTGAACCAATTGTTTGGAAAGATGGCGTCTGGCTTTTCGGGGTCGTGTGTGTCTTCAACTACTAAGCAGGGAATATCTTTAGAACTGAAATCATTTACCACTTGATCAAATTCCGCCAACGCCATTTTCTGAACAACTGATGGAGAAGTATTGCTTTGAAATTGAAAAGAATTGCTTCCGGAGGTTTGAGCGTTAAAACCAAAACAAGCAGGCCGAACCATCAGCAGGGTATGAGGTTGTTGTGAAAAGAGCTTGGCCATTATTTGTTTAAATTTGAGCGAATTTAGATTAAAAAGCCGAGTCAGTTAAACCACCTGTATCAAAACATAACCTATGTATGAACTTCTTGAATTAGACAAAAAAATATTGCTTTGGATCAATGGTTTCCATTCACCGGGAATTGATTCAGTGATGATCCTGATGACAAAGACCATTTTCTGGCTTCCCCTGTACCTTGTGCTAACCTATCTCCTATTCAAGAGATTCAAAGTGGAGGGATGGTTTGTTCTCGCAGCAGCGGGTCTTTCAATTTTACTAGCCGATCAAATTACGTCAGGATTTATGAAGCCATTCTTTGCCAGGCTTCGCCCTTCGCAAGAGCCAGGTCTAGTGGGTTTGATTCATTTGGTAGATGGATATAAGGGCGGACTTTATGGATTCGCCTCCAGTCATGCCGCCAATACATTTGCCATTTCATTTTTGATCTGGCGTGTATTCAAAGATACTTCACGATGGGCCGCCTTACTTTTTCTTTGGGCTTTGGTGATGAGTTATACCAGAATTTACCTTGGCGTCCATTATCCGGGAGATATAATAGTTGGAGCATTCGTAGGCATTCTTTCAGGTTGGATCGGGTTTAAATTTTTCCAATGGCTGAAAGCAAAACGCGAGAAAAGAAAAACTCCTTCAAGTTCGACCTGAAGGAGTTTTTTTGATCGTTGATTCCAATCAAAATTTATTTTTTTCCAAACATACCACTGAGCATACCACCAAGGCCTCCAAGAGGATTTTTTCCGCCTCCGCCAGCAACCTGACCGAGGATGCTAGCCACGTCAAGGTTGTTATTTCCTGAAACACCTTTCATGATGTTTGTTATATCAAATGAACTGTCCTTAGGATCGTTCGTTTTCTTAACCAATTGATTCATCACCGTAGGCAAAAGGCTTGCTGCCATACCCTGAGCGGCTTGTTGGGAGATTCCAAACTTTGTTGCCACACTACCCGCAACAGAAGATATCAATTGCGATACGATTGGATTACTGGAAACATTTTTGGATCCGCCCTGAAATAATCCGGCAATTTGCGTCAGGTTTCCTTGTGAAGCCTGGTTTTGCAAGCCACTGAATATCTGTTGCGCCACCGTTTGAATGGCAGCGGCATTGTGCTGATCGGGAATAGCCTTATTCTTAATAATTGCTTCTCCTGCATTTTGTTCAACAAGTTTCATTAATTGATCCAGCATAGTGTTAATGGTTTAAATAGAAATTGAAAGTAGTAAATCAAATTCACATTTCTTCTCAATTCTTTGATAAAATCTTTGAGCAATGGAATCCATCCGATCAATGGCAGATTTTAAGCATCAACGGAGTTCTATCATCTTCTTAAGGTCCCTGAAAGACTTATAGGGCGCCTCTTCAGCCACCATATTTACCATCCACAGCGGTACAGAACCACCGGGATCGATTAGCATCGTATATTCAACAGAAACTGAAGATTCTGTAATTGGTCTTATGATCCATTTCGATTTGGACATCGGTACCCGCACAATTCCCTTTTTGCCGGGAATGTAGTCAGGAACACCGTTAGCAGTTACAATTGTATTCTTTGACAATGAATCGCATTCTACATTCAAACGAACTACTAAATCACGATTGCTTATTGGCCAGGGCGCAACAACTTCCGCATAGTAAATTAATTCTTTATTAGAGATCGTCTCTACTAAGCGCGCATTAACTGTATTGTATTGCCAACGATTATATCCAGCTGCATCTTTAATTAAATTTACTAACTCAGTAGAGGATGCCTTCAGATCGAAGGTCGCTTTAATTAATTTGAGCTTCGTATTTTCTGTTTTGCAGATAAAGACCTTAATTCCATTCTGGTCTTTTCGCAAACTACAATCACCCTGCCCATTAGAGATATGGTAATGTAATGCAAAATAGAAGAGTACGATTAGTCTAAGAAGAACATTCACGATACCGGGCGACTCTACTTACCAACCAATTTTTTTATATACTTTCCAATGATATCGAACTCCAGATTAACCTCATCGCCAGGATTTAGTTCTTTAAAATTAGTTTGATGAAAGGTGTAAGGGATAATCGCGACCGTAAATTCATTATCTGTGGAATTGAAGCAAGTCAGGCTCACACCGTTAACTGAAATAGAACCTTTCTCCACAGTTATGTTTCCATAATCCGGATTGTAATGAAAATCAAAAATCCAACTTCCATTTGCTTCCCTTGAGGATTTACAAATCCCGATTTGATCAACATGGCCTTGCACGATATGCCCATCAAAGCGGCCATTGGCAACCATGCAACGCTCCAGGTTGACATAGTCACCTTCTTTTAATTTTCCGAGGTTCGATTTTTGAAGTGTCTCTTCAATAGCCGTGACCCAGTGTTTATTTTTATCTATACGGGTTACTGTAAGGCAAACTCCATTGTGCGATACACTCTGGTCGACCTTCAACTCTGTGCCAATATTGCTTTCAAAGCAGAAGTTTCTATTGGTGCCTTCTATATTAATTTCCCTAACTGCACCCAGCGTCTCTATTATGCCTGTAAACATGCATCAAAAATACGCAATCATTTTTTCTCTTTAGCCAGCTCCTTTTCGACTGCCTCTTTTTGATCAGGCCTCACCGTTGGATAATTAATTCCTAACTGCTCCAGGTAGCTTTTATACTTCACTGGGTTATAATAATACTTTGAAAGCTCCGGCTTAAACGTAGTCATGATGTTTTTATTTAACTGAATGGCAGGCACGTCTTTTGGACCAACCAGCGGTGTGTATTGCAATTCCTTCGTTTGCTCTTCTCTATAGTAAGTCCATGCATTTTTTATCAGCTCCGGCTTCATCAGTAAGTCAATAATAGTCATTGCTTCAGCCTTAGCTCCATATACAATTCCTTTGTGTGCAATAGGTGTTGCCATTGAAATGGCATTGGACCAATGGTGACCGGGAAGTCCGGGGATATTGGAAGGATAACGCAATACGATGGTGGGCAACGACCATGAAATATCTGCAATATCATCAGAGCCACCGCCCATAGACATCAGCTGTCTGCCCATCACCATTACAGGTTTGGTATCGTTGGGCATACCCATGGTATCAAGTTTAACGGGCAAGCCTTCCATCTTAGGAGCTTTCAATTCCAGCTGAGAAGCTCTGGCAAGAAGTTGATCTTCATTGCTCCATTTTGGCAGGCCAACTACCTTAATATTTTCATACATAGCAGCTGCCATTGGCTTATTGAAGTGCCCTGGCCAGGCGGAACCAAGTATCTCATAAGTAAATTTTGTATCCGTCATCAGTGCCGCACCTTCTGCAATCTTCTTTCCTTTTTCAAATAGCTTGATGATATCAGGATAGGTGCGCTCGCGGAAATAATACCATACGGATGCTTTGGAAGGAACAACATTGGGCTGATCTCCACCATCGGAAATCACATAATGCGAGCGCTGGGTTAATTCCAAATGCTCTCGCCTGAAATTCCAGCCAATGTTCATTAACTCAACTGCATCAAGGGCGCTTCTTCCACGCCACGGAGCACCGGCAGCATGAGCAGCCTGTCCTTCAAAATTAAACTTAACGGACACAAGTCCATTGTTTCCGTTATCACCATAGCCCACACCTAAGTTATGGCCGACATGCGTAAAGATACAGGCATCCACATCTTTAAAGTACCCTTCGCGAACGTAATACGCCTTCGTTCCAACTAATTCCTCGGCAATTCCAGGCCACAACATCAACGTACCCGGAATCTTCTCACGCTCCATTATCTTCTTAATGGTTAATGCAGCTACGATATTCAATGCCTGACCGGAGTTATGACCTTCGCCATGCCCTGGCGCGCCCACAACAATTGGGTCAGCAAAAGCTACTCCGGGTTTTTGTGACGCCTTAGGAATACAATCAACATCTGAGCCCAACGCTATAATTGGCTTGCCACTCCCCCACGTTGCCGTCCAGGCAGTAGGTACACCGGCAATACCTTTTTGAATTTTAAATCCATTTTTCTCCAGCAAGGTGGTGAGGTAGGTAAATGTTTCAACTTCCTGAAAGCCGAGCTCTGAGAAACTGAATAACATGTCATTGATTTGCTGCGCGAGTACATATTGCTTTTCAACTTCGGACGCTGCCTCTGTTTTTAATTTTGCAATGCGATCGTTCGTACTCGTTTGACCAATGGCATTTATACCCATCAAACAGATCAACACTAATATTAAAAAGGATTGTTTTCTCATCTTGCTTATAGTTTATTTATAACAATGTCATTCAAAAAAATTAACACTACGTAATCTCCATTTATTCAATTTTTGCTTTCAATATGGCTTCCTTCTGATCAGGCCTTATTGTGGGATAAGTAATACCTAATTGCTCCAGATAGGTTTTGTACTTCAAGGGATTGTAATACAGTTTAGAAAGCTCTGGCTTAAACTTGGCCATAATCTCCTTGTTTAAAAAGATGGCTGGATTGTCCTTCGGTCCAACCAGCGGAGTATACTGAATGTCCTTAGTCTGCTCATTTTTATAATAATCCCATGAAGCAGTAATCAATTCAGGTTTTAAGAATAAGTCAATCAGTGTTAGTGCTTCTGCTTTAGCACCGGAAATAATTCCTTTATGCGCAATGGGCGTTGCCATGGCAATTGCATCAGACCAATGATGGCCTGGAAGATTAGGAATGTTGGATGGATAAGTAAGTACAATCGTAGGCAATGACCATGATATGTCGGAGATATCATCTGATCCACCACCCAACGAAAACAATTGCCGACCTCCCATGATAACAGGCTTTGTATCATTGGGCATGCCCATGGTATCTACTTTAATGGCGAGTCCTTCAATCTTCCGCGACTTCATCTCAATTTGCGTAGCCTTTGCCAATAATTGATCTTCCTCTGTCCACTTGGGCAAACCTACTGCCTTAATATTCTCATACATGGCTGACGCCATTGGCTTGTTAAAGTGTCCAGGCCATGCCGAGCCCAGTATCTCATACGAGAATTTGGTATCCGTCATTAATGCAGCACCTTCAGCTACCTTCTTTCCTTTTTCAAATAGTTTAACAATGTCCGGGTACGTGCGCTCACGGAAGTAGTACCAGACTGATGCTTTTGAAGGAACTACATTCGGTTGATCTCCACCATCTGGGATTACATAATGAGATCGCTGTGTCAACTCCAGATGTTCTCTCCTGAAATTCCAACCGATATTCATGAGTTCAACGGCATCGAGCGCGCTCCTTCCCCGCCACGGAGCCCCGGCCGCGTGGGCCGCTTGTCCTTCAAAATTAAATTTTACAGACACCATACCATTATATCCTCCGTCACCATATCCAACGCCAAGGTTGCTTGCCACGTGAGTGAATATGCAAGCATCAACATTTTTAAAAATCCCTTCGCGGATATAGTAAGCTTTGGTGCCGAGCTGCTCTTCAGCGATACCGGGCCAGAGCATAAGTGTGCCCGATATTTTTTCCCGCTCCATTATTTTCTTAATGGTAAGAGCCGTAACAATATTCAGTGCTTGTCCTGAATTATGACCTTCGCCATGACCGGGTGCACCAACAATAATTGGATCCTGATAAGCTACCCCCGGCTTTTGCGAGGCCTTGGGAATGCAGTCTACATCAGAACCTAAAGCAATCATCGGTTTACCCGTTCCCCATGTGGCCGTCCACGCTGTGGGTATGCCAGCAATACCTCGCTGAATTTTAAATCCATTCTTCTCAAGAATTGAAGTCAGGTAAGTTGACGTCTCGGTCTCCTGAAAGCCCAACTCGGCAAAACTGAAAAGCATGTCATTAATTTGTTGACCAAGGGTGTATTGTTTTTCAATTTCAACGATGGCCTCGGCTTTAAGTCTTTTGATTTTATCATCATTCGATGACTGCGCTTTTACTCCGCCAGCAAAGCAAAGAAGTATGAATAGCAATAGGTAGTTAGGAGATTTCATATCAGGTTTTAGGTTTGAAGCAAAAGGTAAGCAGTATATTTACAAAGGCAAAAACCTCTTTTATGAATGGTAAACCGCTGACCAAAAGTCGCGCAAATGGAAAAACTCACGTATAGCTCTGAAGGATTCATTCACCTTATTTCATCCGTTGCCGCATTAGCACTGGGCACCATTGTTTTAGCTACAACTAAGGGCACAAGGCTGCATAAGAGACTTGGATACGGATATGTTGCATGTATGGTGGTGCTCAATATCACTGCGTTTATGATCTATAGGTTGTTCGGACGATTTGGTCCATTCCATGTTGCTGCCATTGCGAGCAGTGCCACCTTGCTTGCTGGCATCATTCCGGCTATTTTCCTAAGGCATAAAAAATCCTGGATCTATCTTCACTTTTCATGTATGTATTTTTCAGTCATTGGCCTTTATGCCGCCTTTGCCTCAGAAGTTATGACCCGTCTTCCGGGATTTAGGTTTTGGTGGAGTGTAGCCGGAGCCACATTGACTGTTATTGTATTTGGAGCATGGGCTTATAGAAAACAATCCAAAAAGTGGATAGCACAGTTCGGCCAAAAAATCAGGTAATAGTTCGAGGAAGTCAAAACTTTATTTACTAGCCTCCTTACTTTTTCATAGCTTCGCCCGTTTAACGAGTCATGCAGCAATACGAAAAGTATCCCGTCTCCATATCCAATTCACTAAGCCGGAAAAAGGAAGTATTTGAACCCATAAATCCACCTTTTGTTGGTTTGTACTCCTGCGGACCTACCGTGTATAACGAGGTGCATCTCGGCAATCTCAGAACCTTTACCGCTTTTGATGTAGTCTATCGCTACCTATCTTTTATTGGCTACAAAGTACGGTATGTAAGAAACATCACCGATGCAGGACATCTTACTAACGATGCAGGTCAGGGTGTAGATCGAATTGAGGAACGAGCAAAGCTGGAAAGCCTGGAACCGATGGAAATCGTGCAAAAGTATACTAACAGCTTTCATGAAGTCTGCCGTATTTTCAACATCCTTCCGCCCAGCATTGAGCCAACTGCCACAGGCCATATCGTAGAGCAAATTGAAATGGTTAATAAGATTCTGGCTAATGGTTTTGCTTACATTATGAATGGATCAGTCTATTTCGATGTACGCAAATTCATGGAGAAGCATAACTATGGTGAGTTGAGTGGAAGAAACATTGATGAACTTTTAGAAGGCACACGAGAACTCGATGGTCAGGATGAAAAGAAAAACTCGGTTGACTTCGCTATCTGGAAGGCGGTAACTCCCAATCATATCCAGCGATGGGCATCTCCCTGGGGCGATGGCATTCCTGGCTGGCACTTAGAGTGCTCTGCCATGGGCACAAAATACCTGGGAAAGCAATTTGACATTCACGGAGGTGGAATGGATTTGAAGTTTCCTCATCATGAATGCGAGATTGCCCAAAGTATTGGAGCATATGGAAAAACTCCGGTCCGTTATTGGATGCACTCCAACATGCTGACGGTAAATGGTGAGAAGATGAGTAAATCCAAAGGCAACTCTTTCCTACCAAAAGAACTTTTTTCGGGTGATCATCCTTTGTTGGATAAGCCATATAGTCCTATGGCGGTGCGCTTCTTTATGTTGCAATCACATTATTCCAGCACACTTGATTTCTCTAATGAAGCCTTGAGCGCTGCCGAGAAGGGATTTAAAAAATTGATTAATGCATTAAGTACTATAAAAAAGCTTGAACATCAGGGTGGTTCAATGTCGAATAAGGAATTGGCAGTAGACCTTGAGCGACTTGTTAATGAGTGCTATACCAACATGAGCGATGACTTTAACACAGCCAAAACTCTTGCAGCTTTATTTGAAATGTCTGCGCGGATTAACGACTTCAAATCGGATAGCTCAAAAATCGGTTCCCTTAGTAAGGATGCCTTCTCAACCTTTAAGGCAACCTATATTGGATTCATGGAAAATGTATTAGGTCTGCGCGAAGAGAAAGAGCAGAATAATGATATTCTCACGGGTTCTATCAATGTGCTTATTGAATTGCGCAAAAAAGCAAGAAGAGATAAGAACTTCGCTCTTTCAGATAAAATAAGAGATGATTTAAAAACCTTAGGCGTCCAGTTGATGGATGGAAAAGACGGTGAGATGAACTTTGTTATCGAGTAAGATGTAGTATGGACTGTGCTGCATTCAAATGCTAAAAAAAATTTATATCCTTCCGATACGTTTCTATCAGGCGAGCATCTCTCCTCTTCTTGGCGCTCACTGCCGACATGCGCCTTCCTGTTCTCAATACACAATAGAGGCCATTCAGGAATGGGGAATAGTAAAAGGGACATGGCTAGGCATGAAGAGAATTGCCCGATGCCATCCGTGGGGAACAAGTGGATATGATCCTGTCCCGAAGAAAAAGAATGGCACTAACTAGTCGTATTTAATTTATCGTACTCTATAAGATACAATCATGCAAACTATCCTCGGAGCAAACGGAGTTATTGGAACCAACCTTGCCAAGGAGCTTCTTCATTATACCCAAGACATCAGGCTGGTGAGTCGCAATCCCAGAAAAATTAACGAAACAGATCAGCTCATGGTGGCCAACCTTCTAAATAAAGATCAAACCTTTGCTGCAGTAGAAGGGTCTGAAATAGTTTACCTCACAATCGGCCTACCCTATGAAATTGATACATGGAGAATACAATGGCCATTGATCATGGATAATGTTATTCAAGCCTGTCAAAAACACAATGCCAAACTTGTTTTCTTCGACAATGTTTATTGCTATGGCAGGGTCAAGGGTTGGATGAAGGAAGAGACTCCGATTAAGCCAACCAGTCAAAAAGGCGAAGTGAGAGCGAGAATTGCAAACATGATTCTTGATGAAGTGGCGAAGGGAAAATTAAAGGCACTCATTGCGAGGGCTCCGGACTTTTATGGCCCCCAAACTCCGCTGAGCTTTATCAACGTCATGCTTTTTGAAAATTACGCTAAAGGAAAGAAGGGTCAACTTATGATTAGCGATTCCTATAAGCATTCTCTCATCTATACTCCTGATGCCGCTAAAGCAACGGCAATTCTGGGAAATACAGATGCAGCATTCAATCAGGTCTGGCATTTACCAACGGATAAGAATGTACTCACCATGAAACAAATCGCTGATCTCTCAGCAGCAGCATTCAACATGAAGCCGGGGTACATGGTACTTCCTAAATGGATGCTTCGCATCTTAAGTTTATTCATTGCTCCCATCAAAGAAAGTTTGGAGATGCTCTATCAAAATGATTCAGATTATCTCTTCGACAGTAGTAAGTTTGACAAGACTTTTCAATTTCCAACAACTACGTACGCAGAGGGAATAAGGAAAACAGCAGCTTCTTATAAATAGGCTCAGTTAAAAATTACACCACCTTTCAAGATTGTCTTTTGAAATCGGATTGAATCGGCTACTTTTAGAGAAGTCATTATTAACTTCTTTTCATGGCCGATTTCCAAATCAAAAGAACTCCCAAAGATTACGATGTGTGTATTGTCGGATCAGGTGCTGGTGGCGGCATGGCTGCTTATGTCCTCGCGAATGCTGGGATTAAGGTTGTCATTCTTGAAGCGGGTCCATTGTATGACCCGGCAAAAAATGTCACCCAACTGAAATGGCCCTGGGAATCTCCACGCAGAGGTGCCAGTAGTCCCCTGCGTAGTTTTGGTGATTTAGATGCTGCCTATGGTGGATGGGATCTTGAGGGTGAGCCATACACACATAAGGATGGAACAAAGTTCGATTGGTTCCGCTCGCGCATGGTAGGCGGCCGCACTAATCACTGGGGAAGAATTTCGTTACGATTCGGTCCGAAAGACTTCAAACGAAAAAATTATGATGGACTGGGAGACAATTGGCCGATCGGCTACGAGGATGTTGCTCCCTACTATAACAAAATCGATCAACTCATCGGAGTTTTTGGATCAAAGGAAAATTTGCCCAATGATCCCGATAGTATTTTTCTTCCGCCACCAAAGCCCCGCTTGCATGAGCTCTTTATAAAAGAGGCCGCCACCGGGGTTGGTGTGCCTGTCATTCCATCTCGACTTTCCATTCTTACAAAACCCATTAATAATGAAAGAGGTGCTTGCTTCTACTGCTCTCAATGCAATCGGGGCTGCACTGTGTATGGCGATTTTTCTTCATCGTCTGTATTAATCAAACCAGCGCTAAAGACCGGCAATGTGGATGTCATCCCCAATGCGATGGCACGCGAAGTGCAAACTGATACTCAAGGCAAAGCAACAGGCATCTCGTTTGTTAACAAGGACGATATGCAGGAATATACTGTGAATGCGAAAGTGGTAATACTGGCGGCCAGCGCCTGCGAATCGGCAAGATTACTACTTAATTCAAAGTCAGCATCGTTCTCCAATGGTCTGGCAAATTCAAGCGGCATGGTAGGTAAGTACTTACACGACTCTACGGGTGCTTCGATGGGAGGCATTCTTCCTAAGCTTATTGGCCGTAAAAGATACAATGAAGATGGTGTTGGTGGCATGCACGTTTACTCTCCCTGGTGGCTCGATAATAAGAAACTAGATTTTCCGCGGGGCTATCATATTGAATATTGGGGTGGCATGGGCATGCCTGCATATGGATTTGGTTTCGGTATGGAAGAAACAAATGGAAAATATCCTGGGCGTGATGGAAAACAGAAGCCTGCAGGCGGCTACGGTGCGTCATTGAAAGACGATTATCGATACTACTATGGCGCCACTTTTGGTATGGCAGGACGAGGGGAAGCAATTGCGCGTGAGGATAACTACTGTGAGATTGATCCTGCTGTTGTAGATAAGTATGGCATTCCGGTGTTGCGCTTTCATTATAAATGGAGCGATCATGAGGTAAAGCAGGCAAAGCATATGAAAGAGACTTTCGCGGAGATTATCGATAAAATGGGTGGCGTGGTCACATGGGGCAAAGGAGAAAAAGAAAATGACTACGGCCTTGAAGCCCCCGGACGAATCATCCATGAAGTAGGAACAACAAGAATGGGCGATGATCCAAAGGAATCGGTTGTTAATAAATTCAATCAGGCACACGATGTCAAGAATCTTTTTGTAGTGGATGGCGGCCCTTTTGTATCACAAGCGGATAAGAACCCTACATGGACAATTCTTGCCCTTTCGATGAGAGCAAGCGAATATATTATCGAAGAGTTGAAAAAGAAAAACTTATAATCATTGTTGGAAGATTGTTAGCGGAGTTTAAAGTATAAACAATCTCTCAGCATTTAAAACTTACTTATTATGGATAGGAGAAAATATTTAAAGACCCTTGCTGTAGGATCACTCGGTGCAGGCGCCTTGCTGTCCTGTGAGCCATCAAAGGAAGCTTCGGAGTCGCCTAAAGAATTTACGATCGATCGAAACCCACAAGAAGTAATTCGCGAACGCAAATTGCTGAGTGAAAAATTCTTTGATGATCACGAAATGAAGACGATTCATATCCTCTCAGACATCATCATTCCAAAAGATGAGACATCGGGCTCTGCAACAGATGCTGGTGTTCCTGCCTTCATCGAGTTTATTGTAAAAGATATGCCCAGACATCAAATCCCCATGCGAGGCGGGCTGAAGTGGTTGGACATTCAGTGTCTTAAACATTTCAATTTAGACTTTGCTTCGTGCACATCACAACAGCAAATTGAAATGGTCGATTCAATTGCTTATCCTGAATTGGCAAAGCCCGAACTACAGCAAGGTGTGGCCTTCTTCAACCTCATGCGCAATCTTACGGCTACAGGTTTTTTTACCAGCGAAATCGGGATCAAGGATATCGGCTACGTTGGCAACCGGCCAAACCAATGGGATGGAGTTCCACAGGATGTCCTTAATCAGTATGGCCTGGCGTATGATGAGAGAACATTGGCCGAGAGTGTTAAATTTGAAGCATAAAATTCAAAAAACACCTACCTTGAAAGCTAATCTTATATTTCAAATCTTGACTCTTCAATTTATCTTATGCCTGTAAAAAAATCAACACCCCCGCTCGCTCCCGTATCGAGAAGAAGTTTTTTGAAAAGTGCAGGGCTTGCCGCAGCAGCATTTACAATCATCCCGCGCTTTGCATTGGGAAAAGGTTTTGTAGCACCAAGTGACACGCTTTATGTAGCCGGTATTGGCGTTGGCGGAAAAGGCACAAGCGATCTTACCGAAATTGCAAAAAGCCCCAACGTCAAAGTATCTTTCCTATGCGATGTAGATGATCGCATGGCCGTGGAGTCGGTTAAGAATTTTCCGCAGGCTAAGTATTACAGAGATTTTCGGGTAATGTTTGATAAGGAATTGAAAAATATTGATGCCGTTACAGTCTCATCTCCCGACCATACACATGCTACCGCAGCAATGGCCGCGATCGAAAGGAAAAAACATGTTTACTGTCAAAAGCCATTGACCTATAGTATTTACGAATCAAGGATGCTGACTGAGGCAGCGCGTAAATACAAAGTAGTAACACAAATGGGGAATCAATTCGCATCGGCTGAGTACGTGCGCACGATGAAGGAATGGTATGATGCAGGATTGATCGGTGATGTCAACAAAGTAACAGCGTGGACCAATCGCCCGGTATGGCCACAAGGAATTCCAGCTCCTACCGGAAAGTTTGATGTGCCTAAAGAACTGGATTGGGATCTGTGGCTTGGGCCGGCAAGACAAATGGATTATAATCCTGCCTACTTGCCATTCAATTGGCGTGGATGGTGGGAATTTGGAACCGGAGCGCTGGGCGATATGGGTTGCCATATTCTCGATCCCGTATTCAGAATCTTACCAATAGACTTTCCAACTGAAGTAGAGTGTAGTACAACCACCGCTTGGGAAGGCTTTTTTAAAGAGGCTAATTATCTGGAGAGTTGTCCTTCATCATCTATTATTCATTTAAAGTATCCTCGCAAAGATGGAAAAGGAACGCTTCGACTGACCTGGATGGACGGTGGTCTTTTGCCCGAACGTCCTGAAGAATTGCTGCCAGATGAGCAGATGGGTGATTACAATGGAGGAGTGATTTTTGAAGGAACAAAAGGCAAGATGATTGGCAACTATGCGATGCCTCCTGTCCTATTACCCACGTCAAGAATGAAAGATGTTACTCTTCCTGCTCCCACGCTTGCAAGAGTCCCTGAAGGTCACTACGTCCAATGGGTGAATGCCTGCCTCAAAGGTTTTGGAAAAGCAGAGCTTAGTTCTCCTTTCGACTATGCAGGACCTTTTGCTGAGAGTGTATTAATGGGAAATCTTGCCATTCGCAGTTATAACATTAAGACTAAATCTGCTGACGGCAAACAAACGTTCTACCCCGGACGAAAGAAACTTCTCTGGGATGCGAAGAACATGAAGATCACCAATTTTGATGAAGCCAACGCATTTGTAAAGAGAGAGTACAGAACCGGCTGGACACTGTAAATTGATTTACAATTAACAATGTTCGATTGATAATTTGGGTACCTTAAATTGAAGGTATTTTATTATCAATTGTCAATTGATTGATTTCTTACCTTTGCAGAATGTCTATGCTCAAAATCGATAGCCACACTCATATTCTCCCCAAAAAAATGCCTAATTGGACGGAGAAGTTTGGCTACGGAGATTTTATTTATCTACAGCACCATAAGAAAGGGTTTGCTAAGATGATGCGCGGCAATCAGTTCTTTCGTGAGATCAAGGAGAATTGCTGGAATGCGCCCCTTCGCATTGACGAGTATGCACCTTTCAAGACTCAGGTTCAGGTAGTCTGCACAATTCCGGTAATGTTTTCATATTGGGCACAGCCGCTGGATTGTCTGGCGCTCTCACAATATCTGAATGATCATATCGCAAGCTTGTCGGATAAATATCCGCAGCATTATGTAGGCCTTGGCACCTTGCCCATGCAGGATACTGAGTTGGCCATTAAAGAAGCAGAACGATGTAAAAAAATTGGCTTGAAGGGAATTCAGATTGGTTCGAATATTAATGATGAAAATCTTAATGAGGAACGATTCTTTCCAATATTCCAGGCATGTGAAAAGTTAGACCTGGCTTTACTTATTCATCCCTGGAACATGATGGGAGAAAAGAAAATGCAGAAATATTGGTTGCCGTGGCTGGTGGGAATGCCCGCAGAGACATCACGCGCACTTTGCTCTATGATCTTTGGCGGGGTTTTTGAACGATTACCAAAATTGAGAGTTAATTTCGCACATGCTGGTGGGTCTTTTTTATTTACCATTGGAAGAATTGAACACGGATTTGAATGCCGCCCTGATTTGGTAGCTATTGACAACAACATAAACCCAAGAAAATACCTGGGAAAATTCTGGGTTGATAGCATAACACACGATGCATTGAGCCTTGAATATGTGATTAAGTTACAAGGCTCGAATAGGATCACCTTAGGCACAGATTATCCTTTTCCTTTAGGTGATCTTACGGTCGGAAAATTTATTGAAGACATGGACGTTAGTAAAAAAGTGAAAGAGGACATCTTCTGCAATGCCACGCTGGAGTGGCTGAATCTATCTAAAAAAGACTTTCTAATAAATACTAAAGCTAAATCAGCCAGGGCATGAGGACTTTTATTGTTTTATGTATAGGCTTGGTTTTGATGGCGAATCCGTTCACTTCCAGCGCGCAGGAATCTGAAAAGGAAAAGATAAAACTTATGGAGATGCAGCGGGAAGCCGAGAAGCAACGTCAGGTTTCTATGATTATTGATTCAGCTATCTACTTGAGTGAGCACGAAATGTATGAAGAAGCTGACGAGAAGTTTATTTATGCGCTCAAAAATTCCAAAAGTATTCCTTCCGATCTTACTTATCACTTCGGTCGCAATTCATTTCACTTAAGCAAATACAAGCAAAGTGTTGATTGGCTGAATAAGTATATTCAATTGAAAGGAACTACGGGGCAGTATTCAGAAGCAGCAGCTGAATGGCTAAAGAAAGCTGAAATTGAATTACTTAAGGAACAAAAGATTCAGTCAAAGGAAGCTGCTGAAATTCTATCCAGGGATTATGATATTGACTGTGGCCCCACGGGCAAAGTGATTTGTCCGGTTTGTAACGGATCCACCGTGATTATCAAAAGAGGTTATTTCGGAGAAACTTACAAAACATGCCCCTATTGTTCCAAGCACGGATTCCTCTCTTGTGTAGATTACAATAAGCTTGTCAGAGGCCAATTAACACCTGCCAATTAACATCTGTCTTATTTCTGCCGATCGCAGTCTGATTTGATCAAACTATCAAATAATCGTACTTTTGCGTTCCATTAAGTATGCATGGCGCTCCATAACAAAATCAATGGCAAACTTCTGAAAGAAAGGCTGCACAATGCTGTTGCTGTTCATAGAACAACACTTTCATTCTACAAATACCATTCAATAGAAGACCCAAAAGCGTTTAGGGATAAGCTATACAAGGAATGGGCTGATCTTGAGACGTGGGGAAGAATCTACATCGCAACCGAAGGCATTAATGCGCAACTAAGTGTTCCTACAGAAAACTTTGAAGCTTTCAAAAAGCAACTTTACAACATACCTTTTCTAGATGGGGTGAGGCTCAATGTAGCCATAGATGACGATGGGAAATCATTTTTCAAGTTAAAGATTCAGGTCAGAAAAAAAATTGTTGCAGATGGACTGAAGGATGACACTTTTGATGCTTCCGATTCAGGGGTACATTTGAACGCAAAGGAGTTTAACGAACTTACCAGCCATAGCAATACGGTGGTCGTGGACATGCGCAACCATTATGAAAGTGAAGTGGGTCATTTTAAAAATGCAATCCTTCCAGATGTAGATACGTTTCGGGAATCGCTTCCAATTGTCGAAGACATCCTGGCTGATAAAAGAGAAAACAATATTGTGATGTATTGCACCGGTGGCATCCGCTGTGAAAAAGCCAGTGCCTGGTTTAAGCATAGAGGCTTTAAAAATGTTTTTCAACTCAATGGTGGTATTATTGAGTATGCCAGGCAGGTCAAAGCCGAAGGGTTAGAAAACAAATTTCTTGGAACAAACTTTGTCTTTGATGAACGACTTGGCGAAAAGATTTCAAATGAAATCATTAGCGTTTGTCATCAATGTGGTAAAGCATGTGATACCCACACAAATTGCAAGAACGAAGCCTGCCATCTTCTGTTCATTCAGTGTAATGAATGTGCTGCCATCTTTGACGGTTGTTGCTCAAATGATTGTAAAGAAATCGTTGCCTTACCCATTGACCAGCAAAGGGAATTAAGAAAAGGTAAAGCCCAGGGCAGGATGGTTTTTAAAAAGGGGCGTTCGAAAAATATTAAGTTCCGCGCGTTCGAAAATCATGGCGCATCCAATTAGTATTTCATGATTAAAATTGGAATCATCAATGTTTCCGATCGGGCAAGTCAGGGGATTTACGAAGACATTCCAGGTAAGGCCATCGTTTCTACACTCAATGAGTACCTCAAAAGTCCGTGGGAAAAAGAGTATGCCGTCATCCCTGACGAACAAGCCCTGATAGAGCAAACGCTGATGAATATGGCAGATGAGAAAGGTTGCTGTCTCATTATAACATCAGGCGGAACTGGACCGGCCAAAAGGGACGTTACCCCGGAAGCAACAGAGGCAGTTTGCGACAAAATGATGCCCGGCTTTGGAGAGCTAATGCGGCAAATAAGCCTTAAATACGTTCCTACCGCAATATTATCAAGACAGACAGCTGGTATAAGAAATCAAACTTTAATTGTAAATTTGCCCGGCAAACCAAAGGCCATCCGTCAATGCCTGGATGCTGTTTTTCCAGCTATCCCCTACTGCATAGACCTTTTAGGAGGGCCTTTTCTGGAGTGTAACGAAGATATAATGAGGCCCTTCAGGCCTACGCAAGTGTAAACATGGCAAGAATTAAGTATTACTACGACACCGAAACTTGTAAGTACGAACGTGTACGCACCAAGACAAGTGACATTGTTATCAATGCTCTGGGAATTCTATCGCTAACGCTGGCTATGGCGGTTGGCATGCTTCTGCTTTACAGCAATTACTTCGAATCTCCGAAGGAGTTGTTGCTAAGAAATGAGGTCAAAGAAATGGAGTTCTACTATGAAGGCCTAAGCAACGAAGTAGAGCGCTTAAACAAGATATTGGCAGACATGGAGCATCGGGATGATAACATCTATCGCGTAGTGCTTGGAGCCGAGCCAATAGAAAGTACAATCCGTGGAGCGGGTGTTGGTGGTGTTGACCGATACTCCGACATCAAGGATAAAAATGTTATTCATGAAGATGTCATTCTTAAAATAACTGAAACAGTAGACAAACTAAGAAGGAAAGTATACATCGAATCAAAGTCACAGGATGAAGTGGTTCAACTTGCCGAAAAGAAGGAAAAACTATTTGCTGCTATCCCCGCCATCCAACCTGTTGCCAATAAAGAATTAATCGCTCTGGCTTCGGGATTCGGTTTACGAATTCATCCAATTTATAAAGTAAAGAAGATGCATACAGGCGTTGACTTTGCCGCAGTGATTGGAACTCCTATCTACGCAACAGCTGATGGGCTCGTTGACGAAGTAAATGTAAGCTTCAGCGGTTATGGAAAATCAATCGAAATTGATCATGGATTTGGCTATCGTACGCGGTATGCTCACATGCATGGATTTGCTGTGAATAAAGGGCAGCGTGTAAAGCGCGGTGAGTTAATAGGTTATGTTGGAGATACGGGACTTTCCACAGCACCTCATTTACACTACGAGGTATTTATTAATGGTGCTCACGTAAATCCAATTCACTATTTCTTCAATGATCTGAATGCAGCCGAGTACGAGAAGCTTATTGAGCTTGCTTCCGTTGAGAATCAGTCATTGGGAATGTAACATCTTCTTAAAACTGTACTTACAAACCTTTTAGGGAAATCCTAAAAGGTTTTTTTATGAACTAACACATCATTAACAATTGTTTATTAAAAAGGTCACTTTTGATAATGAACTCAGCATTCATAACTTAGCGGGTAAGTTTATGTTCAGAATTACTCTTCTTTTTTCAATTTTCATATGTGTCGGCACTGTGGCGTTGTCACAAGGCTGTAGTGATGCTGGATTTTGTACTATGGGTGCCATGAAGCCCGATCAACCTTACAATAAGAAGATTGCACTCAAGCTAAGAAGTATGGAATTCAGCTTCTACCGAGGCACAACTACACTTACGCCTGTAATCTTTGTGGCAACAGCTGACTTGAACTTTACCCTTAATAGCAAAAACACATTTCAAGTTAAGTTGCCCTATCAGGCTATCGAAGGAAGATTGGCCAGTACTAGTGGTCTTAGTGATATTTCGTTATGCTTCACAAGAAACATCTACACCTCAGATGCATTTGACCTTAACTTATCCATTGGTAGTAAGATTCCAACGAATAATTCTGATAAATCGATCAATTCACTTCCTTTGCCGATGTATTATCAAACCAGCCTCGGAACATATGATGCAATCGCGGGTCTTTCTTTGATCAACAGGAAGTGGCTCTTCGCTACCGGGATACAAATTCCATTGAACCAAAACAATAATCAATTTGTATGGAGCGCCTGGGCTGGCAACGATGAAGAACCTTATATCAATCGGTACAATCAAGCAAAAGATTTACTGCGAGGGATTGATGTTATGCTTAGAGTTGAACGTAATTTTCGATTTTCAAAATTCAATTGTTCGGCCGGTCTGTTACCAATCTATCGCGTAAAACGTGATGAATTCATAAAGTCAGGTCAGGCTGCAAACTCAATCGAAGAACGAGTAAGTCCGCAAGAAGGAAAGGGCTTAGCTCTGTCTGCTATTGCTACCATTGGATATAATTTTAACGTCCAATCTGGAATTAAACTACTTTTAGGTCATAAGATCGTGCAAAGGGACATTAATCCTGATGGGCTGAGTCGCGTCTTCGTCTCTTCGTTCACCTATGTCTATAGATTCTGAAATGCGCTCCCACTTGCTTTGCGCAGTTATGTTATTGACCTCACTGATTTGTCAGGGTCAAAATAACGAAACACTTTCCCGAATTGATTCACTTATCTCGGATGCCAACTATGTGGATGCCAAGGCGCTAATACAAACTATTGGCGAATTAAATAACTCTCCCCTCCTTCTAAATAAATCAGCAGAGATATCAATTCTTCAGGGGAATCTCGATGAAGCAGAAGTAATTCTGACTTCCATAAAAACGGAAGACGCATTTATCCAGGCCATCACCCAAACGAATCTCGGATTTCTATACCTCAATAAGGCCCGCAACGATCTGGCAATGGAGAATCTTCAACAAGCTTTGATGAAATTTCGTGATACGGGCAAACAAAATTCGCAGGAGGCTGCTAATTGCCTTTCTCATCTAAGCTCTTTGTATTTAAGTACAGGAAAAATTAATCAGGCAGAGGAAAACGGCCTAATGTCACTACAAATACGGCAAGCACTGGAAAATAAAAACAGCGAGGCAATGGCGGCCTCTTACAATGATCTCGGATTGGTTTACAGTCAGACTGATGCTGATAAGGCTTTGGAGTTCTACGAAAAAGCACTTGCAGTTTACGAAAGTCTACACGGAAACGATCATCCGAAGATTGCGATTGCTAATACCAATATCGGCCTCATGTACCTTCAGTTGAAACTCTATGGCGATGCAGTGAATAATTTTGAATCAGCACTTGGCATCTGGCAAAAAGTTTATCCCAATGGTCATCCAAGTCAGGCATTGGTGCTTCAAAACCTGGGAAGAACTTACATGCAAATGGGCGATCAAAAAACTGCCCAACGTTATTATGAAAATGCACTGGCGGTTTACAAACAGGCTTATGGTGCTAAACATCCTGATATTGCTTATGTGCTAAATCAGATTGCTACACTGAAGCTAAGCAACAACAACTATAAAGAAGCGCTCGATAATTTTCAGGAAGCCATCATCGCTAACTCGCCTACATTTAATAACAAGGCCATAACTACCAATCCATCTGTCACAGATTTCTACAATGGAAAAGTTCTACTTTATTCCTTGCGATCGAAAGCCAAAGCCTTTGAGGCACTGCATTTTGGCAAAACATTAAAGTTTGAAGACCTAAAGCAAGCTCTTAATTGCCTTTACCTTTCAGATTCATTGATTGATAATATCCGTCACCATAGTTCTGATGAAAATGACAAACTTGAACTAGGAAGCTCTGCAAGCGAGGTTTATGAAGACGGTGTGCGGATAGCAAGCGCCATGAGTGAAATGGCAATTAACCATAGGTATTATAAGGAGGTTGCATTCTACTTTGCCGAAAAAAGTAAATCGGCTGTGCTGCAAGAGTCCATAGCAGATGCCTCCGCAAAATCATTCGCAGGAATCCCTGATAAATTGGTTGAAGAAGAAAAAAATCTTAAGTCAACGATTGCATTCCTGATTCAAAAACTTTCGCAGAAGCCATCAATCGAAGAAGAGAAATACTTACGTGAAACGCTTTTCAATCTTAATCAGGAGTACGATAGTTTTATTAAGAAGCTTGAAACAGACTACCCCAATTATTTCAATCTGAAATTTAATCAAGCCTCCCCTACCATTGCCGGCCTGCAACAATTACTTGACAACAAAACTGCAATTGTCAGTTACTTTATAGCCGACAATGACAAACGCCTGTATCAATTCATCATCACCAAAAGGAATTTTAAGGTAAAGAACCTGACCCTTCCAACGGATTTTGATAAATATGCTAAAGGGTTGAATAACGGAATGGTTTTTAGTGAATCTACTACTTATCAGAAATCAGCGTCAGCACTCTCAAAAGTTTTAGTACCGAGGTTCCCAAGATCAATCGATAACCTTGTCATCATCCCGTCAGGAAGGTTAGGCACATTACCTTTCGAAGCACTTTTTTATAAGAAGAACAAATCTGAAGAATTCGGATCGATGCCTCTTGTGGTTAAACGTTTTGCTGTGAGCTATGAATTCTCTGCAGGGTTATTAACTCAAAAGTCCAAAGCAAAAAGCACAGCAGCCGCTCCATCCATTTTTTTATGTGCACCGATACAGTTCCCCGCGAAGGATAATATGGCACCCCTTCCTGGAACCGAGTCAGAAGTTAACACCATTGCCGCACTATTCCCTTCCAATTCGACCTCTGTTACAAAATTCACGGAAGCCAATGAAGACATCATAAAATCAGGCGCGTTGTCTAAATTTGATTACCTCCATTTTGCGACACATGGAGTAGTAGATGAAACAGATCCTGAATTATCCAGAGTCTATCTACAATCTGGCCAACATGAAGATGGGAACCTCTTTGCAGGAGAAATCTATAATCTTAATCTCAACGCAGAGTTAGCTGTTCTTTCGGCTTGCCAAACCGGCTTGGGCAAGTTATCCAAAGGTGAAGGCGTCATCGGTTTGTCCAGAGCATTGGTTTATGCAGGGGCAAGAAATATCATCGTTTCTTTTTGGAGCGTAGCCGATGAATCAACATCTCAATTGATGACTGATTTCTATAAAAGCCTTATCCAAAATAAGAATCAAAATTTCAGGGAAACTCTTCGAGATGCCAAAGTAAAAATGATTAGCGAAGGGAAATACGCGCTTCCCTATTATTGGGCACCATTTATTCTGATTGGATTTTGAAAGGAGCTTGATTTGGGAGATTTAACCTGCCCGTACAGTAGCGGGTGGTTTTGGCCACTCCTACTGTAAGGATCAGGTAGACACGGTGAACGCTATGGCAAAATAGTTTATCACTGTGCTTTTGAGAACCCCAAAGTAGAAGCATAGGTTTCATTTTTCCTACATTTTTAATAAAACTTTGTTTAGGGCCAAAAAATAGCTTTTTTACGCCATTTTCTGATGATTGAGGACAACTACAAGCAACGGGGATTAAGGAACAAGCTGGTCAAATTATTGAGCTCAAAAGGCATTTTGGGCGAAAGCGTATTGGCTGCTATAGGCAAAGTGCCAAGGCACGTTTTTTTTGACGATGCGCTGCTCAATCATGCCTATGAAGACAAGGCATTTCCTATTGGCGAAGGTCAAACTATTTCTCAGCCCTACACGGTAGCATTTCAGACAGAAAAACTTGAAATAAAGCCAGGTGACAAGGTTCTGGAGATAGGAACCGGTTCAGGATATCAGGCCTGCATTCTCATGGAATTGGGAGCAAAATTATATACCATTGAATACCAGCGTAAGCTTTACGAGAAGGTGAAGGAAAGACTTCCGTCCATGGGATATAATCCCTTCTTTCTTTGTGGAGACGGATCAAAGGGTTTACCGGCCAAAGCCCCTTTTGATAAAATCATTGTAACTGCAGGGGCCCCCGTTATCCCTGAAGCATTGACCAATCAACTGGCTGAAAATGGAATTTTAATTATTCCGGTTGGTGATCGGGAAAAACAGAAGATGGTTAAGATTACAAGGAAGAAAGGCAATCTTATCAAAGAAGAGTTCGACTACTTTGCATTCGTCCCCTTGCTGGGAGAACAAGGATGGAAACCCTGATTAGCTCAGAAGAAATTCCTTTAACTGTTGAAAATCATTTTTCAATGCAATGCTATTCTTTTGCTTCTTAGCAAACTGAAGAAGCCTTTCCGGCAATTCCAACGTTTGACCAATTGCTTTTTCCACGACTTCATTAAATTTTCCCGGATGTGCTGTCTCCAAAAAGATACCAGTTTCCATGGATGCATTTCCTGCAAAATATTTTTTAAGTCCCAAATAACCAACAGCACCATGTGGATCAAGGGTATACTGTTTGGCATGAAAAGTACTTGCCATTGTTTGAGTAGTTTCCTGATCGGAAAATGAACATCCCACGATATCGGAAGAAAGCAGCGATAAATCATTCTTATAAATATCAGTCATGCGCGCAAAGTTGCTGGGATTACCCACATCCATGGCATTGCTGATAGTCTGTAGTGAAGGTCGCGGAGAAAATTTACCTGTACGTAAATACAAAGGAACAATGTCATTCACATTGGTAGCGGCTATAAACCTGGATATTGGCAGCCCCATTCGCTTTGCAATTAGCCCGGCTGTAAGGTTGCCAAAATTTCCACTTGGAACGGAAAAGACAACTCCCTCACCTCTGTTGCGAAGTTGTGCTATAGCATGAAAATAATAAAATGTCTGTGGGATCAGTCGGGCGATGTTAATTGAGTTTGCAGAAGCGAGCTGAAGATTTTTCTTCAATTCCCCATCCAGGAACGCTTGCTTGACAAGTCGTTGGCAATCGTCAAACGTTCCGTCTACTTCAAGCGCAGTGATGTTCGCTCCCAGAGTTGTGAACTGCTTCTCCTGAATCTCGCTTACTTTCCCCGAAGGATAGAGTACAATTACACGGGTTCCAGGAACATCTAAGAAACCATTAGCCACTGCGCTACCGGTATCTCCTGACGTAGCAACGAGAATCGTAATCTCCCTCGACTGCTGCTCCGCAAAATAACCCAGCAACCCTGAAAGAAACCGTGCCCCAAAATCTTTAAACGCCAGCGTTGGCCCGTGAAATAATTCCAAAGAATAGATATTCTTGTCGAGCTCAACAATGGGTGCATCAAACTGAATCGTATGAGCAATAATTTTTCGCAACACTTCATCAGAAAGATCTTTACCCAACAAACTCTTAGTTACATCAAATGCGATTTCCTGAAACGGTTTTACCGAAAGGTGCTGAAAAAAATCACTTGAAAGTGATGGAATTGTTACAGGCATATAAAGCCCACCGTCAGTTGCGAGCCCTTCTATGACGGCTTGTTTCAGTGAAACACGAATTGCCTTATTGTTGGTACTGTAGTATTCCATTCTTAGCTAACTAGTCGCGCGCCTTCAAAGTTAATTTTAGAAACATACACGTCACTCTTCAATTGGTAATTGAGAAATCGAGATTGGGCAGCCGCCCCCGCTTCAACTGCTTTTTGGCGATCACTGCTAAGGGCAAACAATGTTGGCCCCGAACCAGAAATTCCAAAGCCCAAGGCTCCAGTTTTAATCATTTCCTGCTTAATGATCTCAAAACCAGGAATAAAAGCAGATCGAACCGGTTCGGCAATAACATCATTAAGGGAACGGCCAATCAGATTGTAATCTGGGGTCATTAGGCCTATCATAAGCCCTCCCATATTGCCATTCTGTATGACAGCATCGGTTAACGCGACACTTGGCTTTAACACTTTACGCGAATCGGAAGTTTTCAATTCAATATGTGGATGCACCATAGTACAATATAATTCAGCCTTAGTAGGAATCTTGATTATATCCAATGGTTTATACTCTCTTATTAGCACAAAGCCTCCAAGCATAGAAGGAGCAACATTATCAGCGTGACCCGACCCGCAAGCTACTCGCTCGGCCTCCATTGCAAAGGGTATTAATTCCTCGCGGCTAAGCGGCCCACCGAGAAGGTGATTAATAGCTAGTAACGCAGCAACGCCACTCGCTGCACTTGACCCCATTCCACTTCCTAAGGGAAGGTTTTTATACAGTTCAATTTCAACACCTTGATCACTACCTACTGCTTTCAGGTAAGACAGGACTGCTACTCCCGCAGTGTTTCTGTCCGCTTCGCGAGGGAGTCTTCCGCTATCGCCAACAATTTTATTTATTTTAACTCCGGACTCGTTGGTAAGTCTTACCAGTACCTCATCGCCAGGAGAATCCACAGCAAACCCCAACACATCAAATCCGCAACATACGTTGGCTACTGTGGCCGGGGCAAAAGCTTTAACAGATCTCATGACTTCCGTAATTGCTTTTTTTGAGAATACTTGAAACCAGATAGCAATCTATCGGATGACTGAGTTTGCGCTGTTGAAGACGATTTCATTTGGCTAAGTTGAAGAATATTTCCCAGATGCCGACAATACAACAGCTACAGCATCCGCCATTTGTCAATGACCTTTTTATGTTGAGTACTTCGTGAGTAGCACTCGATGAATCGGCAAATTTCAAAATTTTCATTGCAATAAGTTCTTTTAGTGAATTGTAACAACACACATAGCCAACCTTTTGGGTTCTGCTTAAAAAATAAAAATCGTCTTAGCTGAATTAGGGATATGTAGGGCGCTACCCCGTAATGGTAGTAGTAATAGCTGTGCAGGCAACCGCAATCACGCTGAGGGTGAAAGTATCTTTTTCGATTTTTTGATTGGCGTGCATAACTTATTTGCGCTAATTAATCAATTACCTTGTCGGATTGCAAAGTTTTTTGGTGATTTTTGACAATCCAAAAGATACTTAACAAGTAATAGTGAACTTATAACGATTGCAATTCATGTCGCGTAAGAAAAAATTTCCAAGAGAATCCTTCGTCAGTATGACGGAATTGGTTTTGCCTAATGATACCAATACACTGAATAACCTGATGGGAGGCAGACTCATGCATTGGATGGATGTTGTCTCCGCTATCGCGGGTCAAAAACACTGCAACAGCATTGTTGTAACTGCATCAGTTGATAATATTTCATTCCGCTCTCCTATCCGATTGGGAAATGTGGTGACATTGAGAGCTAAAGTGACCCGGTCCTTTAACTCATCCGTTGAAATCAGAATTGATGTGGATGCTGAAAATATTCCCGAAGGGAAAAAGATAACAAGCAACTCCGCTTACTTCACCTTCGTGGCAGTTGACGCAAATGGAAGCCCGGTAGAAGTACCCGAAGTAGTTCCTGAAACGGATGAAGAAAAAGAACTCTACAATGGCGCTCTGCGGAGAAGACAACTCCGTTTGATACTGTCAGGAAGAATGAGCCCGACCGAAGCCCATGAGTTAAAATCTATCTTTGACATAAAGAGCAGTCAATGAGTGATCATCTCTTGTTTGAAAGTCTTTATACAGAGGACCTTTATCTGTTGCCACCTAAGACGCGGATTGTTATTACTAAGCCTTGGGATGAACTAGCCGGGCCGGAAAAAGAACAACTAACGAAAATAACGGATGCTCTTCGCCAGCGTATTAATCCGAAGTTAAGCCTTGATGCATTTCAAATCAGTTATACGCCAGCACTTGACCTTAGCACATGGCATGAAAAACCCGAGAAGCTGATCTACTTTGGCCCACCCATTCGAGGTCTGAATTATTTTGAGTTGATTGAAACCGGATCGTCTAAAATGGTACTCTCCGAAAGCCTGTCAGAGCTTATTGCCAATGAAGGCTCCCGTCAAAAATTATGGGTTGGCCTAAAACAGCTTTTTTTCGCCTGAAAAGTGCCTTTTTTGTTTATTTTAAAATATTATCGCTTCTCCTATCTTTGCGAAGCTTTTTTAAGCCCTATCCCTTTTTTGGGGATTATTTTGAATCGTAAACTTATTTAACCTGTATGCAAAATTTACTCTATGTGTTACCCCTCTTCGGTGTTATGGGGCTGTTGTATGTCGTTTGGAAAAGTGCCTGGGTAGCCAATCAAGATGCCGGCTCTGACAAAATGAAAAAAATTGCCGGACACATAGCCGAAGGTGCTATGGCCTTTTTAAAGGCAGAGTATAAGGTCCTGGTCATATTTGTGGTGTGTGTTGCTGTTTTGCTTGGTGTAACCGCCAGCAGCGAAACCTCTTCTCCTTTAGTTGGTGTCTCGTTCGTGCTTGGTGCGTTCTGTTCTGCCCTTGCCGGATTCATTGGCATGAGGGTAGCTACAAAAGCTAACGTTAGGACAACAAACGCAGCAAGAACAAGTCTCGGTAAGGCACTTGAAGTTGCCTTTACAGGTGGATCAGTAATGGGCATGGGTGTAGTTGGAATTGGAGTGTTAGGCCTTAGCGTACTTTTTATCATTTATGCAAAAATATATGGTGTTGATACGCAGGCAGGCCTGAATCAGGTTATCACGATCATAACAGGATTTTCATTTGGAGCATCATCAATAGCCTTGTTTGCACGTGTTGGTGGTGGTATCTATACAAAGGCTGCTGACGTTGGTGCTGACCTTGTTGGGAAAGTAGAAGCCGGGATACCCGAAGATCATCCATTGAATCCTGCAACTATTGCCGATAACGTTGGAGACAATGTAGGTGATGTAGCTGGTATGGGAGCCGACTTGTTTGAGTCGTATGTAGGCTCAATAGTTGGTACCATGGTACTTGGTGCAGCTTTTATGGTGCCTGGCTTTAGTGACAATTTTGAGGGGCTTTCTGCGGTTCTTCTTCCATTGGTACTTGCAGGTGTTGGTATCGTGATGTCATTCCTGGGAACCTTCTTCGTAAAAGTGAAAGAAGGTGGAAATCCTCAGACAGCATTGAACATGGGAGAAATTATCTCCTCCGTTATTATGATTGCAGCTTCATGGTTCATCATCAAATGGATGCTTCCTGCAGAGTGGTGGTTCAAAGATCCTCTTTACGCATGGGCCGATCCTGAATTAGGTAATCATTATACATCCACTGGTATTTTCCTTGCCACTGTAATTGGTTTGGTTGCGGGTGTTGCCATCGGTTTGATTACCGAATATTACACAGCCATGGGGAAAAAGCCTGTGCTATCAATTGTGAGACAGTCATCAACTGGTGCCGCTACGAATATCATTGCAGGACTAGGTGTTGGAATGATGTCCACCATGTGGCCCATATTAATTATTGCTGCTTCCATCATTGGCGCTTTCCATTTCGGTGGGCTCTACGGAATCGCTATTGCTGCCGTTGGTATGCTTTCAAACCTGGGTATTCAGCTGGCTGTTGATGCGTATGGACCAATTTCAGACAATGCCGGTGGTATTGCTGAGATGTCAGATCTGCCAAAAGAAGTTCGTCAACGTACCGATAAATTAGATGCCGTTGGTAACACCACCGCAGCTATCGGAAAAGGTTTTGCAATTGCATCTGCTGCCCTCACAGCGCTTGCGTTGTTTGGAGCCTTTATGACTACGGCCAAGATCAGCACCATTGACGTTTCCAAGGCCAATGTAATGGCAGGATTATTTATTGGAGGTATGCTTCCCTTCGTGTTCTCAGCGCTGGCAATGGGCGCGGTTGGCCGTGCTGCCATGGCTATGATCGAAGAAGTAAGAAGACAATTCAATGACATTCCTAAACTAAAAGCAGCACTTGCCCTGATGAAGAAAAACGGTGACAAGCCCGTTGAGGAATGGTCAGCCGATGAGCAAAAGACTTTCCATGATGCTGATGGCTCTGCTGAGTATGGCAAGTGTGTTGAAATTTCGACTAAGGCAGCGTTGAGAGAGATGGTTCTTCCAGGCGTTATGGCCGTAGTAGTTCCCGTTGCCGTTGCTTTTATGCCAGGTTTAGGCGTTGAAGCGTTGGGTGGATTACTTGCTGGCGTTACTGTAACGGGCGTACTCATGGCTATTTTCCAGTCTAATGCGGGTGGTGCATGGGATAATGCTAAAAAGAGTTTTGAAGAAGGCGTGGATATCAATGGCAAAATGTATTACAAGAAGTCGGATCCACACAAGGCAGCCGTTGTTGGTGATACGGTTGGCGATCCATTCAAAGACACGTCCGGTCCTTCGTTAAATATCTTGTTGAAGCTTATGTCCGTTGTAGCATTGGTTATTGCTCCGCTACTGGTACCGGATCAACCTTCAGCGTCAATCAAGAAAGAAGAAATTAAAACTAAGACCGAAGTTGTAAGCACGTTGAGTGCGACTGAAGTAAAGTAATAAGCTCATTTATCACGAAAGCCATGCTTTGACAGCATGGCTTTTTTTTTGCTATTTTTAAGAGATGAAATTCAATCTAATTTTTCTGGCATTCTCGTTTATCTCTTTCATTGCTTCCTCGCAGTCAAGTATTGTTGGCAAGTGGAAGTCCGTAGACGATAATACGGGAGAACCCCGCTCAATTGTAGAAATCATGGAGCGGGAAGGAAAAATCTTTGGAAAGATCATAAAGCTATTCCCTAAACCAGAAGAAGACCCCGACCCGATCTGTGACAAATGTAGCCCTGAAGATGCGCGTTTCAACAAAAAGATCATCGGAATGGAGATTATTAAAGAACTTGTTCGGGATGATGACGAGTATAGCGGAGGAAGCATTCTGGACCCTGAGGTGGGGAAAGTATACCGGTGTAAAGTATGGCTTGAAGCCGGCAAGCTCAAAGTTCGTGGCTACCTGGGCCCGTTCTATCGGACACAAACCTGGCTAAAGGCTCAATAGCCGATGTCCAACCAATTATCGGAAAATAGTGATCTTTACCTGCCAATACATTCCCTTCACCTTACCTAAAGGTTACCATCCGTGGCAATAAGAGTATTCAAGTCAAGCGCTGAAATGAACGAAAAAGAGATTTTTGAACGTATCCAGAAGGGAGACGAAAAAGCTTTGGAGTTCATTTACAAAAAATACTATCGGATGATGACCAAATTGGTAATCACCAATAGTGGAACTGAAGATGAGGCAAGGGATGTTTATCAGGATGCCTTGGTGGTGTTCTGGCAAAAGGCCAGGTCGGGGAATTTGGTTCTGACCTCTAAAATAAGCACGTACATCTACAGCATTTGTCAAAACCTGTGGAGAAAAGAGCTGGATCGGAAGAAACGACTTTCGAATGAGGAGAAGGATAATGCAGTGGCAATCGATATGGATAGCCCTGAGCGCGAAAAAATTATTGCTTTATGCATGGATCAACTAAGCGATACCTGCAAAAAAGTGCTTATGTACTATTATTTCGATGAGATGTCTATGCAGGAAATAGCCGACAAGCTGGGCTTTGCTAATACTGACACTGCCAAGACAAAGAAATATAAGTGCAAGCAAAAACTGGATGAACTTGTAAAAGCTCAGTATTCTGAGCAAGACTTTTTAGATTAAGAACATGAGTAATTTTGAATTGATAGATGATTTTCTGACTGGTCGGCTGGGTGAAAAAGAGAAGGCTGTGTTTGAGCAACAGCTGAATTCCGACCCTACGCTGAAGGCGGATGTTGAATTGCAGAGGCAAATCATTGAAAGCGTAAAGAAAGCCAGAGCAGCCGAGCTTAAGACGATGCTAAACAACGTCCCAATTTCAGGGGGGTATACGGGCGGAATTTCAGCTGCTAAATTCGCTGCCGTAGTTGGAACTGCTGCCCTTGTTGGAACGGCCCTATTTTTCTACTTGAAGCCAGGCGAAGCGGAAAAGAATCCTAAACAGAACATTACAAAAAACGAGATCACTACACCGATTTCTCCAGAAGAAGCTGCAGTAATTGACGATAATGATATTCAGGAGCAACAAACTCCACTGCAACCTGTAACTGAAATAAAGAAGCAGGAGGTTAAAAAAGAGGCTGCTAAACCAACTACGATTAATCAACCAAAGATCGAAGTAGCTGATCTCTCCGATGAATTCGTTGAAAATTCTTCTACCGATCTTGTAAAGAAACCAACTGGTAATTCTGGAATTATCAATTCGCACATTGAAGTGGAGTTGGATTCTTCTAATAAAAAGTATGCTTTTCACTACCAATTTGCGCAAGAAAAGCTTTTGCTCTACGGAAGTTTTGACAAAGGAATTTATGAAATCCTGGAAATCAATGGCGATAAGAAATCAGTCTTCCTTTTCTATAAAGACAATTACTACTTGCTGGATGAAAAGCAGAAAAAGATTACATCTCTTGAACCGATTCGGGATGGAGTCTTGCTAAAGAAATTAAAAGAATACAGAAGTCAATAGCCTGGGTTGCAGGCTCCATCGGGTTAGGAAATATGCCAGAACATCTGGCATATTTTTTTTTGAAAAAGCCGCACCCTTTTAATCCTGATCAAATCATAGCTATCTTTGGCGTTGGATGATTGCGGAAAAGCCCAAATTCAAGGTCAGAAAGAAAAAATTAGGTAGCTACCCTTATATAAGCGTGGTGCTCAGCATTGCCCTTGCCCTCTTCGTTATAGGTGTATTTGGCCTGCTCCTTATTTATTCAAAGGAACTGGAGCGTGTGGTGAGAGAGAATGTCAAAATCCAGGTATACCTCAAAAACCATATCAACGAGGCACAGCATCTTCAGATTCAGAAAAACCTTTCATCCCGATACTTTATTTCCAAAAAAAATCCGCAAGCAGCCATTCAGTTTGTGTCCAAGGAAGATGCTGCCAAGCAATTTATCAAAGATACGGGTGAGGACTTTCAGAAATTCCTTGGTGAAAACCCGTTGAGAGATGCCTTTTTGATAACGGTTGATCCGGCTTATCACGACAAGGCAAGCATGAACAAAATCAAAAGTGAAGTGGAGAAAATAAGTGGTGTTTTTCAGGTTTACTATGTTGAAAATGTCATTGATTCTATCAATAAAAATGTTACCAAAATCGGGCTCGTCCTTGCCGGCATTGCATCTCTCCTGCTTCTAACAGTTGTTCTTTTGATCAACAACACATTGCGACTGGCGCTATTCTCCCAGCGTTTCCTTATCCGAAGCATGCAATTAGTTGGTGCCAAGCGTTGGTTTATTCAACAGCCCTTTCTGCTCAGAGCGTCTCTTCACGGTTTGATCGCAGGAATGATCGCGTGTGGATTATTAGTGCTTCTGATTTCATTTGCAAACAAAAGAATAGAAGACCTAAACCTTATTCAAAATTCAAATCGAATAACGTTATTACTCAGCATACTTATTGTTATGGGAATATTGGTTGCTGTAACAAGTACTTATCGGGCGGTACGGAAATATTTAAAACTTTCATTGGACGAATTGTATTAATATGAGCAAACTTCCTTTTGTAAAAAAGAACTATCAATTAATGGTCATTGGACTTGTGGTGATTACCTTAGGCTATACCATTATGGCGATGGATAAAGAGCAGCATGGATTTGGTTTTATGGGACTGACCTTAGGGCCTATTATCGTGGTCTCAGGGTTCATCGTTGAGATTTTTGCCATTCTACATAAGCCAAAGGAAAAATCTTAGCCATCGTTCATGTCGTTTTTTGAAGCCCTCATCCTTGCTATCGTAGAAGGTCTCACTGAGTTTTTACCGGTTTCTTCTACCGGGCACATGATTATCGCGTCCTCTTTTATGGGTATTGCGTCAGACCCTTTTACCAAGGCATTCACCATCTCAATTCAATTTGGAGCAATACTGTCTGTAATTGTGCTATACTGGAAAAAATTTATTCCCGCTGGAGGTATCAGCCAGGTAGTAAATTTTTACAGCAAACTATTGATTGCGTTTGTACCCGCTGCTATAATTGGGCTATTGCTGAACGATTACATTGACCTATTGCTTGAGCGTGTCGATGTTGTGGGATACACGTTGGTCTTGGGCGGGATCGTATTTTTGTTTATTGATAAGCTGTTTCGGAAAACTGAAATAGATGGAATAACTGATGTATCTTATCCTACCGCATTTAAGATAGGATTGTTCCAAACCATTGCCATGGTGCCGGGTGTTTCCCGTTCTGCTGCGACCATTATTGGAGGCCTTACTCAAAAACTAACAAAACAATCAGCGGCTGAATTTTCATTCTTTCTCGCTGTACCTACCATGTTTGCCGCTACTGCCTACAAACTATATAAATTTTATAGCCAGGGCAGTAGTTTTGAAAACGGAGACATCCAAATTCTCGTTTTCGGAAATGTGGTTGCCTTTATAGTTGCTATTTTTGCCATTAAATCATTTATCAGCTTTCTGACCAGCCACGGCTTCAAGGTGTTTGGTTATTATCGTATTATCGTTGGGGTTCTAATCCTCGCGTTGTATTATCTGGGTATCCAATTGTCAATTGTTTAGTGGAGGTTGCCGAAGATAGAGTCCTGCTGATTGACAAGCCTATTCGGTGGACGTCATTTGACGTGGTTAAGAAGCTGCGACATATTCTTAAGATAAAAAAAATAGGTCATGCAGGCACCCTCGATCCTTTAGCGACAGGGTTACTGATTCTTTGCACAGGGAAAATGACCAAACGCATTGATGATTATCAGGCAATGGAAAAAGAGTACACCGGGAAATTCATCATTGGGCAAACAACGCCATCCTATGATTTGGAGACTAAGCCAACGCTGCCCGTAGATATAAGTCGTATCACAAGAAATGAAATTGAATCTGCAGCAAAGCTGTTTATAGGGCCGATAAACCAAATTCCCCCACTCCATTCTGCAATAAAAATAGATGGTAAGCGAGCCTATCAATTGGCCCGCGAAGGAAAGGATACAGAATTAAAGGCAAGGGAAATTGTGATCTCTGAATTTGAAATTGTATCCATTGAACAAGCTCAGGTTAGTTTCAGGGTGGTATGCTCGAAGGGAACATATATACGAAGTTTGGCACGGGATTTTGGAAATGCGCTCGGTGTTGGTGCCTACCTTGGCGAGCTGTGCAGAACACGGATAGGAACATTTAAGTTAGCGGATGCGTTGACTGTAGAGGATATTCTGAGTCAATCCAAAACGGCCTGAGATCCATGAAGATTTATCACACCATCGATGATTTTAGTAAACTAAAATTCGCTGTGGTTACCAGTGGAACATTCGATGGGGTGCACATTGGCCATCAACGAATACTTTCACGGTTAAAAGAAATCGCCTCCAAAAATTCCGGTGAGACAGTAGTCATTTCTTTCTGGCCCCACCCCCGTCTCGTTCTCAAACCCAATGAAGATAACCTTAAACTACTCAATACTTTTGAAGAAAAGGCAGAACTACTGAAAGAGCAGGGAATACAGCACCTGATACGGATACCTTTTACCAGAGAATTTTCGCAAATTCACTCTTCATCGTTTATTGAGGATATATTAGTAACCAAAATCGGCACGCGTAAGTTGGTCATTGGTTATGATCATCGATTCGGTAAAAATCGTGAAGGTAGTTTTGAAGAACTTAAGATCAACGGCCCTACCCACGGATTTGATGTAGAGGAAATTCCCCGTCAGGATGTAGATCATGTTGGTGTCAGTTCTTCAAAAATCCGTAAAGCCCTTGAAGATGGTGACGTTGAAACCGCTACGCATTTTTTGGGCCGATCTTACTCCATTGTTGGTCGCGTTGTAAAAGGCGATAAACTGGGGAGGGTTTTAGGTTTTCCTACCGCAAATATTGATATCGATTCTCATTACAAACTGGTTCCGGCAGAAGGTATTTACGCAGTACTTGTTACGCATGAAGGCAAACAATATGGTGGAATGCTGTACATCGGAAATCGTCCCACCGTGGATGGAAGCAAAAGATCTATTGAAGTGAATATTTTTAACTTTGAAGGAGAAATCTATGGGGAAGAGTTGAAAGTATCTTTTAAAAAATTGCTTCGCGCTGACTCAAAATTTAAAGACCTCGAAGAGCTCAAAGCCCAACTTCACAAAGACAAAGAGTCTGCCTTGCAGGCACTCAAAGGAGAACTTAACTGACGTGAACTGCTAACGTATAAATACTGATCATGATTAATAAAGTTGTGAAAGACGCGCATGAAGCCGTCAATGACATTCCGGACAACGTTACGATTATGTTGGGTGGGTTTGGCCTTTGCGGAATTCCTGAAAATTGCATAACGGCAATACTTAAGAAAGGAATCAAGGGCCTCACCTGCATTTCCAATAATGCGGGAGTAGATGATTTCGGAATAGGGTTGCTGCTTAAAACACGACAGGTAAAAAAAATGATCTCGTCCTACGTTGGAGAAAATGCGGAGTTTGAAAGACAATTACTTTCTGGTGAGTTAGAAGTTGAATTAATTCCGCAGGGCACGTTGGCGGAGCGCGTACGTGCCGGTGGAGCAGGTATACCTGCTTTCTTCACTCCTGCCGGTGTTGGCACTGAGGTAGCCGAAGGCAAGGAGACGCGTGCTTTTGATGGGAAAGTTTACCTGATGGAAAAATGGTTGAAGGCAGATTTTTCAATCGTAAAAGCCTGGAAAGGAGATACAGCCGGAAATTTAATTTACAAAGGCACCGCCCGCAACTTCAATCCCATGATGGCCTCGGCTGGGGCTATTACCATTGCCGAAGTTGAAGAACTTGTTCCTGTGGGGGAACTGGATCCCAACACCATTCATACGCCCGGAATTTACGTCCATCGGATTTTCCAGGGAAAGAACTACGAGAAAAGGATTGAGCAGCGAACGGTAAGGATTTGATAATTTACTCATTTGAAGATTTGAAAATTAGATAAGATGAGGAATGACAAAGAGAATCTGATTGTCGATCTTACTTTTAAATTTTCGCTCACCATTCTTGATTTTTGTGAACAATTGGAAAGCGAGAGGAAATTTATTCTATCCAGACAGTTATTAAAATCAGGAACATCAATTGGAGCAAATGTTAGTGAAGCACAAAATGCCGAAAGTAAAGCGGATTTCATTCATAAATTCAAGATTGCTGCTAAAGAGGCTGACGAGACTGAATACTGGCTTATGCTTTGCCGCGAGTCACCACATTACCCTGACCCTGGAGCAAGGCTAGAAGAATTGCAAGGTATCGAACGTAATTATCCCTAAAATCATCAGTAGCTCTAAAGCTTAATTTTCAAATTCTCAAATTATCCAAATTTTCAAATCTACATGCTCGACAAAATAGGAATCGCAAAGCGAATAGCACAGGAAGTGAGAGACGGGATGTACATCAATCTTGGCATTGGAATTCCCACGCTCGTTGCCAACTACATTCCTAAAAACATGAATGTAGTGTTGCAATCGGAGAATGGCTTGCTCGGGATAGGACCATTTCCAACAGAAAATGAAGTTGACCCTGATCTGATCAACGCTGGAAAGCAAACCATCACAATGATGCCAGGCTCCACCCTATTCAGTTCGGCAGAAAGTTTTGGAATGATACGAAGTGGCAAAGTTGGGTTAACGATTCTGGGCGCCATGGAAGTATCAGAGAATGGCGACATTGCCAATTGGAAGGTACCGGGAAAAATGGTGAAGGGAATGGGTGGCGCTATGGACTTGGTAGCCTCTGCGAAGTACATTATCGTGGCCATGCAGCATTGCAGCAAAGACGGGGCTTCGAAACTTCTTAAAGAATGCTCATTGCCAATTACCGGATTAAAATGCGTACGGAGAATTGTCTCTGACATGGCAGTATTGGATGTGCTACCCGAAGGAGGATTTAAACTTCTTGAACGAGCTCCGGGTATTTCAATTGAGCAAATAAAAAATGCTACAGCCGGAAAATTAATTATTGGGAAGGATATACCTGAGATGCTTTTATAAGCCACGGGTCTTCTCTAACTTTGACAAAAAATGATTAATTAAATCCGGCATAATCATTCCATCCCACCACAACCAGTAGAAGTAACAAAAAATCCCTTGATAAAGGGAACAATAGAAAACAGTAAATGAAAAAATCTTCCATCCAATTCTCGATAGAACTTGACGACAATAATGTACCTGAAAAAATTACATGGGATGCAACCGATAAGCCAGATGGAATTTCTGAATCAAAATCCATAAGCATCTCCTTGTGGGATCACGAACAAAAAAACACGCTGCGTATTGACCTTTGGACGAAAGATATGCCTGTGGAAGATATGAAGCGCTTCTATATTGACTGCCTGGGTGGCCTCGCTCAGAGTTCTCTTACTTCCACGGGAGATGAGGCAATATCTCGCGAAATGAATGCGCTATGTGAGAAGCTGGTGAAAATGATCAGCTCTCAAAAATCTTAACATACAGGTAAAGAAAGCCTTCACTACTTCCAAGATTCTTTTGCCTGGGGTTAAAAAACCCCCCATACAATCGTTTGCTTTTTGGGAAAATCTTGTAGATTTAAGAAAAACTTAATCTTTCCGCTTATGAAGAAGTTCTACTTAAAAGCGTTCTTACCTGTCTTCCTGGTGTTGGTGGGTGGAGCAACTGCCCTAGCGCAGAGTACCGTATCCGGCACGGTCAAAGACGGAGGCAATAGTGAATCGCTCGCTGGTGTCAATATCATCGTAAAGGGTCGTGTGGCAGGAACAATCTCTGACACTAATGGCCAGTTTAATCTTAAAGTAAGTCAGTCCCCACCATTCACCCTTTCATTCTCATTCATAGGGTTCAAAACTCAAGAGATTGAGATAAAGGATGAAAACACAACAGGACTTGACATTGTGATGGAAGAGCAATTGCTTCTTGGTCAAGAGGTAGTCGTATCAGCTTCTCGTGTGGAAGAAAGTATTTTGAAGTCGCCCGTGACGATTGAGAAAATGGATGTTTTAGCTATTCGTCAGTCTGCCACTCCAGATTTTTATGATGCTCTCGCCAATGTGAAAGGTGTTCAAGTCAATTCAGGTAGCTTGAACCTTACCTCTGTAAACACGAGGGGCTTTGCTACTATTGCCAACACCCGTTTCGTTCAAATGGTTGATGGCATGGACACACAAGCTCCTTTACTCAACTTCCCTACTGGTAACCTGATAGGTATTGGTGAGCTCGATGCGGAAAGCGTTGAACTCGTTCCAGGCGCTGCCTCAGCGTTGTATGGCCCGAATGCTTTTAATGGCATTATGCTCATGAGAAGCAAAAACCCATTTGAATACCAAGGTTTGAGCGCGCAGGTCAAGTTAGGACAAACAAGTTCCGAAGCAGGAGGCTCTGACCCACTTGCACAGTATAGTATACGTTATGCAAAAGCCTTTAATAATAAAATCGCATTCAAATTGAATTTCTCTTACATGGATGCAACTGACTGGGTAGGTAATGATTATACTACAGATCGTAACCAACCTGAATCAACAACAAACTTAACGGGCAATGCAAACTTTGACGGCTTAAACAAGTACGGTGATGAAACACCGATTCCTGTTCCGATTGGGGGAACTTTTGGAACACTTGATCTTCGTAGAACAGGTTACAATGAGGAAGATCTTCTTGGTGCTTATTCAGACAACAGAGACTCCAAAAGTATTAAAGGAGATGGTGCTTTGCACTATCGAATCAACGATAAAATTGAAGCATTGTACAACTATCGTTATGGCGGAGGAAGTTCCCTCTACCAAGGAACAGAAAAGTACGCATTACGAGATTTCTCTCAGCAATTTCATAAGATTGAAGTGAAAGGAGATAATTTCTTTGTGAGAGCCTATCAAACTGCTACAGATGTCGGCAAGTCTTACAACTTATCTGCGCTGGGTGGTTTCTTAAATGAAACAATTAGCCCTACTGCTGCTCAGTGGGCTCCACTTTACGCGCAGACTTACGTCCTCGCTATGCAGGGTTATGTGCCAGGTGTACCAGCGGGTAATGTTTCAGCGGCACACATTGCAGCTCGAACAGCGGCTGACAACAATCCATTGGCTCCTCGCCCTGCCCCCGGGTCTGCTGATTTTCTTGCCAAAGCTCAGGCTGTAAGAGATAACTTCTTCCAAACAGCCCCTGTAGGAGCAGCTGGTGGAGCTTCTTTCAAAGATGATTCAAAACTACGTCATGTTGAATTCAACTATAAGTTTTTTGAACAGATTAAGTGGGCCGAGGTTCAGATTGGAGGTAATTATCGCCAGTACGATCTGTTCTCATCGGGCACAATTTTTAATGAAGCTCCCGATGATGGCGTGAACTTTGGTCGGATAAAAATTGATGAATTTGGGGCTTATGCTCAAGTAGCAAAAACATTTGCGGATGCCCTTAAAGTAACAGGATCACTTCGCTATGATAAAAATGAAAATTTCGATGGCCAGGTGTCCCCTCGGCTATCTGCAGTTTACACGTTCTCCGGTGATCATAATCTAAGAGCATCTTTCCAAACAGGCTTTAGAAATCCAGATACACAGGCACAGTTCATTTACTTTCCTTCCAGCGGAGGAACTTTGGTAGGAAGCACAAAAGCCAATGCAGAAAGATATGGTATTCACAACGGTGGCTCTTACACGCAAGAATCCTATAATGCTTATCGTGCATCGGGCGGAAGCCTTGATGCAACAACAGGGGCGCCTACTGGCGGTAATGCCGCACTCCTTCAAACTGCTACTCTCGACTACGTACAACCTGAGCAATTAAAGTCCTTTGAATTAGGATATAAGGGAGTAATCAGTAAAAAATTACTAATTGATCTCAGCGCGTATTATACAAGTTATTCAAGTTTCCTTGGTGGACAAATTGTTGCCTCCAAACTACCAACCTCACATCAAGCAAAAGCAATAGCTCCTGGTACGTTATTTTCGCCTTACACCAACTCCACACAAGATGTAACCTCACTTGGTGTTGGCTTAGGAATGTCTTACAGTTTGCCAAAGAACTTCATTGTTAACGGTAACTGGAGCTGGGCCAATTTCGATGCTAAAGAAGCCGTTGACTTCCGTGCCGGATTTAATACCCCAAAGAACAAAGTCAGTGTAGGTATTGGTAACCGAAAAATTGTCAAGAACCTGGGTTTCAATGTAAACTACAGATGGCAGCATGAATTCCTGTGGGAATCTTCTTTCGGAACATGGGTGGTGCCTGAATTTGGTGTAGTTGATGCTCAGATCAACTACAAAATGTCTTCGCTGAAATCAATGGTGAAGATTGGTGCTACTAACATTGGCGGTGGTGATTATCGCACCAACTTAGGTTCACCATTTGTGGGCCAGCAATATTACATCTCACTTACGTTTGACGAATTCTTTAAATAATTCCGTGAATCATAAAACTACAGATATGAAAAACACTAAATATCTCTATATCCTTCTGATCACGGTCCTCCTGGTGGGGTCGTGCAAGCAAGAACCTATTGTACCCGAACCTCCTGTGGTAGTGACGCCTGACCCTATAACCGGAACCAAAGGCAGTGCTGATTTCTCAAAGTTCATTGCAATAGGAAACTCCTTTGTTGCCGGAGTGCAGGGAGGAGCATTGTTTACTGAGGGGCAGACCAATTCATTGCCTGCTATTATGGCCAAGCAATTTGCCATCTCCGGCGTGGGTGGAGGCGCTTTTGTTCAGCCTGACATTAAAGCGACCTTAGGCTATAATCTTTTCATCACGCCTAATCCAGGTACTGATAACAAAGTGCAAGGAAGATTGCTCCTTCAAAATGGAACAACACCCGACTGTTCTACTGGCAAGATTTCGCCAAGACCTACAGCTCAAAAATATGATGTGGGTGTACTTGAGGCGGTGCCCAATCCTTCATTGAATCCTGCATTCATCTATACCGGTGGAAAAGCCTCTCTTAATAACTTTGGAGTCCCGGCTATCACTCTAGGCCAGGCATTGATTACTGCTACTGGTAACTGGGCTGTCCCAAATCCTGCGGTTGGATTTAGCCCATTCTACGCAAGATTAGCTGCACCTCCTGGCGGCACGACTACAATCATTGGAGATGCTGCTGCTGGTCAGGGAACGTTCTTTATGTTTTGGCTTGGCTTGGATGATTTCTTCTTACATGCGGCCTTTGGTGGCGATCCAACCAAGGCGCCTTTAACCTCTTCAGGAGCTTTTGCTGGTCAGTATGCCGCAGCCGTTGGAGCTTTGCTCAATTCCAGCGCCAACCTGAAAGGTGTTGTAGGTAATTTTCCTGATATCTTCGTAATGCCACATTTTACCTCAGTGAGCTATAACCCAATTCCATTGGATGCCGCGACTGCTACAGCAGTTAGCACAGGCTTCGCTGGCTATAATGCCGCTCTTGATGGTTTACTTGCCAATGCCGCAACCTTTGGAATTAATGATGCACTTAAGGCCGAAATTGGTACGCGTAAAGTTACGTTTACAGCAAGCTGTACAAACAAGATTCTTATCACAGATGAGACGCTTACCGACCTGGGACCCTATTTCGATGGACTGAAAGGTGCTGGGGCCATTACAACAGAGCAGCGTACGGCATTAACACCTTACCAAAAAGTTAGACAAACTACTGCAACTGATGTGGTGCCCTTGGGTACCGGATCGGTTTTAGGAACACTTGTTGGAGGTGATCCAACTAAAGTAAATGGAGTTACTGTTCCATTGGGAGACAATGGTGTCTTGATCCCTAGTGAAATCACAGCAATCAAAGCTGCCAGAGATGCATTCAACACTTCTATAAAAGATTATGTTACTGCGAACTCTACAAGGTTAGCACTCGCTGACGTAAGCGCTGCGTTCGCAACACTTGTAACTAGTAAGGCTGCCGTTTATAACGGTGTGACCATTACTCCTAGTCTCGCCCCACCTACCGGAATGTATTCGGAAGATGGAGTACATCCCAACAGCAGAGGATACGCATTTATTTCGAGGGTATTTATCGCTGCTATCAATGAGAAATTTGGAGCAACGGTGCCTTTGACAGACATCAGTCAGTATAAAGGAACAGGATTACCAATACCTTAACCGGAAAGAATCGATAAGAATTATAAAGGGGCCCACGCCCCTTTTTTATTGCCCTAAAATAATTCTTTCGCTATCCTGTAAATAGGGTCAGCCTTACCCATTGAGTAATAGTGGAGAGTTGGAACACCAAATTTAATTAGCTCCCTGGACTGCTTAATTGTCCATTCTATTCCAACCTGCTTCACCGCAGCATTATCCTTGCACTTCTCAATTGCGTCTGCCAGGTCTTCAGGCAAATCAATATGAAAAATAGTTGGAAGTACTGTCGTTTGAACTTTAGCAGTGATTGGCTTAATCCCGGGGATAATGGGAATATTAATGTCATTCTCTCTGCAAAGCTTCACAAACTCAAAATACTTCTCGTTATCAAAAAACATCTGCGTTACGATATACTCAGCACCTAAGTCCACTTTATGTTTCAGGTACTTAAGGTCTGTCTTTAGGTTGGGTGACGAAAAGTGCTTTTCAGGATAAGCGGCCACTCCCACACAAAAATTAGTTGGGTTAGGGTGCTGCAGTTCTTCCTCAATAAACTTACCATTGTTCATGGCGACAATCTGCCCAAGTAATTCAGAAGCATATTTATGACCATCGGGTTCGGGTACAAACCGGGCTTCGCTTTTAATTGCATCTCCCTGAAGAGCCAGTACATTATCAATTCCTAAAAACTGCAAGTCAATGAGGGCATTCTCGGTCTCTTCTTTACTAAAACCACCACATATAATATGAGGCACTGTATCAACTTTGTAATGATTTTGAATGGCGGCACATATTCCAACTGTCCCGGGGCGTTTGCGCGTAGATCGTTTCTCCAAAAGGCCATTATCCTTTTTCTTATAAACATACTCTTCGCGATGGTAAGTAACATCTATAAACGGAGGTCTGAATTCCATCAATGGATCCATGTTGTCAAACAACGTCCTGATATTCTCTCCTTTTAGCGGAGGCAGGATTTCGATACTAAAGAGTGTTTTGCCGTTGGCGTTCTTTATATGTTCGGTGACTTTCATTCCAGTAATTTGAAAATTTGAAGATCAGATAATTTGAAAATTCAGATTAACTATACGATAAGTTTGGTGATAACCACTTTTCCATCTCGCCCACTGGCTTCTGTTTTCTTGCTGCATATTCAATCACCTGATCTTTGTCGATGTTACCCAATCCGAAATACTTTGATTCCGCATGAGAAAAATAATATCCACTTACAGAAGAAGCTGGATACATGGCAAATGACTCGGTTAGTTTGATTCCTGCCTCTTTTTCAGCATCTAACAATTCAAAAATTGTTTGCTTCTCAGTGTGATCAGGACAAGCTGGATAGCCAGGTGCCGGGCGGATGCCATCGTACTCTTCGTGGATCATTTGCTCGTTAGTCAACGTCTCATGCGAAGCATATCCCCAATATTCCTTTCTCACTTTTGCATGAAGGCATTCAGCAAACGCTTCAGCTAACCGGTCCGCCAGGGCCTTTACCATGATATCTGAATAGTCATCCTGCTGGGCTTTATACTCCTCTAAAATTTTCTCTATGCCCACTCCAGCTGTGACGGCAAACATGCCAATGTAATCTTGCTTACCGCTTGAAATTGGCGCAATGAAATCAGAAAGACAGAAATTCGGAAGGTTTTGTGCCTTCTTACTCTGCTGACGTAAAAAATGAAGCTTCTTGAATTCTTTCTCCTTTTCATAAAGGATGACATCATCCTTATCATTTGCGTTAGCTCTGTAAAAAGCAAGTACACCGTTTGCTCTCAATCTATTCTCATTAATAATTTTCTTGAGCATCACTTGTGCATCTGCAAAAAGCTTTTTTGCCTCCACTCCTACTATGGCATCTTCAAGAATGCCAGGATAACGACCAGCCAACATCCATGTCTGGAAAAACGGAGTCCAGTCGATGAATTTACTTATTTCCGAAAGCGGGAAGTCAAGTAAAACCTTCTTACCAAGGAAGGCCGGCTTATGTGGTTCAAATTTATCCCAGTCAATCTTCACTTTATTCTTACGAGCCTCTGCCAGCGGGATGTAATTCTTCAATTGCTGCCTGTTCTCATGATCCCTCCTCATGTTGGTATACTCCAACTTCATCTTCGTCTGGAAATCTTCGCGCGTCTTTGGGTTAATCAATTCACTCGCTACAGGAACTGAACGTGAAGCATCCAGCACATGCACGACAGGACCTGAATACACAGGATCAATTTTAACAGCCGTATGTATCCTTGAAGTGGTGGCCCCTCCTATCAACAGCGGCAACGTCATTTTCTCGCGCTCCATTTCTTTGGCAAAATGAACCATCTCGTCCAGGGAAGGTGTGATCAATCCGCTAAGGCCAATTACGTCTACTTTTTCACGCCTGGCCGCGTCTAATATTTTCTCAGCGGGTACCATCACTCCTAAATCAACCACATCATAGTTGTTGCAAGCCAATACCACACCAACAATGTTTTTTCCAATATCATGCACATCTCCTTTCACAGTCGCTAGGAGAATCTTAGGAGCTACCTGTCCGGTGTTTCCAGTTTGCCTTTTCTCTTCTTCCAGAAAAGGTGTGAGATAGGCAACCGCTTTTTTCATAACGCGTGCACTCTTCACCACCTGAGGAAGGAACATTTTGCCAGCTCCAAACAAATCTCCAACTACGTTCATGCCCGCCATCAATGGGCCTTCAATGACATTCAGCGGCTTGCCGTATTTCAGGCGCGCCTCCTCTGTGTCCGTATCTACAAAATCAATAATTCCCTTCACCAGAGCATGTGTTATTCTTTCCTCCACCGAACCGGCTCTCCACTCATCATCTACCTCTTTTTTCTTAGCCGAACCTTTCACTGTTTCAGCAAATTCTAAAAGTCTCTCGGTGGCATCTTCCCTTCTGTTCAACAGAACGTCTTCAACTCGCTCGAGAAGGTCTTTTGGAATCTCATCATATACTTCCAGCATGGTGGGGTTTACAATACCCATGTCCATACCGTTTTTAATTCCATGGTAAAGAAAAACAGAATGCATTGCTTCTCTCACCTTCTGGTTTCCTCTAAAACTGAACGATACATTGCTAACGCCCCCGCTTACATGCGCATGAGGAAGGTTTTCACGAATCCATTTGGTTGCCCTGAAAAAGTCAAGAGCGTAGTTTCTGTGTTCGTCTATTCCAGTGGCTACAGGAAAAATGTTGGGGTCAAAGATAATGTCCTGCGGAGCAAAATGAACTTCATTAACCAAGATGTCATACGCACGTTTACAGATATCTATCCTTCGCTGATAGGTATCAGCTTGCCCGTCTTCATCAAAAGCCATCACAACGGCAGCCGCGCCATAACGCTTCACTAATTTGGCCTGCCGTTTGAATTCCTCAACCCCGCCTTTCATGCTAATAGAATTAACAATGCCTTTCCCCTGAAGACACTTCAGGCCTGCCTCAATTACTTCCCACTTTGAAGAGTCAATCATTACAGGAATACGAGATATTTCAGGCTCCGAAGCCATTAGATTAAGGTACTTGACCATGGCTGCTTTGGAATCAAGCATGCCCTCGTCCATATTGACATCAATAACCTGAGCGCCACCACGCACCTGATCGAGTGCCACTTCAAGTGCTTCATCAAACTTGTCTTCTTTTATCAGCTTCAGAAATTTAGCCGAGCCAGTAACGTTAGTTCGTTCACCAATGTTGACAAAGTTGGATTGCGGAGTTATAGTAACTGATTCTAATCCGCTTAGCTTTAGTTGAAAGTCGATAGTCGATGGTCGATGGTCCATAGTTAAATTGAAGTTATCTAATGGAATTTCGTAAAGCCTGAATGCTCTTTACCAATTCAGTCAAAAACTGATAGAAATGATCAAATCTCTCTTGCTCTATTAATTTCCTATTCTTGGCGAGGTATAGGCAACAAACAACTTCAATTGCTGATCGCAAAGCGAAGCTTAAAAAACGCTTGAATTCCGGATTGGTCTGTCCTGTTGAACCTTCAGCAATATTGAGCGCAATGGAATCTGTCGCTCTCTGCATCTGAGATGTCAGGACATAAAGTTCATTTTTAGGAAATGACTTAGTGAATTCTGAAATTTCTCCAGATAGCTCAACTGCCCGCTTCCAAACTTTTAATTCCTCAAACTTAAATGCCATTCGCTAAAGTTAAATGCTGTTGACTGTAGACCGTTGACTATGGACTACCCTTGGTTTAAATTTACCTGCCACCTCAGCAATTTTCTTAATATGATCTGGAGTAGTTCCACAACACCCGCCTACTATATTGACTAATCCCTCTTTTAAAAATTCTTCAATCTGTCCGGCCATCTCATCTGGGCTTTGATCATAGTGACCAAACTCATTTGGCAATCCAGCATTGGGATACGCACTCACAAAGAATGGAGCTTGCTCATTTAGTATTTGTAAATAGGGCCTCAACTGTCTAGCACCTAAGGCACAATTTAATCCAACACTTAACAATGGCACGTGGGAAACAGATATTAAAAACGCGTCTGTCGTTTGGCCAGACAAAGTTCTCCCGCTGGCATCTGTGATCGTACCCGATACCATGATTGGAAGTTCCTGACCCATCTCTTCAAAAATCTCCTGAACAGCGAAGAGGCATGCTTTAGCATTCAAAGTATCAAAAATCGTCTCTATCAAAATTAAATCAGCGCCCCCTTCAATCAGGCCTTTAGCCTGTTCCTTGTAAGCTGTCTTAAGTTCATCGAATGTGATTGCCCGATACCCTGGATTGTTTACGTCAGGAGATAATGAAAGCGTGCGGTTGGTTGGTCCCATCGCCCCGGCAACAAACCGTGGCTTCTTGGGATTCTTTTTTGTGAACTCTTCAGCAACCTCTTTAGCAATCTTCGCTGACTGGTAATTTAGCTCGTAGGCAAGGCTCTCCAGATGATAGTCCGCTTGCGCAATGGTTGTTCCGCTGAAGGTATTTGTTTCGGCTATGTCTGCCCCAGCCTCAAAATACTGGCCGTGAATATCTTTGATGATATCCGGCCGGGTAATCGACAATAAATCATTGTTTCCTTTCAGGGGGTATTTATGATCCTTGAATCGTTCACCTCTGAAATCAGCCTCCTCAAGCGGATGACGTTGAATCATGGTGCCCATGGCTCCGTCCAACACGAGTATCCGTTCCTTTAAAATGTCTTGTATTTTCACTCTTCCATTAATTAAGCTTTTTGCTTATCCAGAAAGAGCCTTAGAGAATGGCCGCTCATCTTCTTCCTTCTGTTGTTCAGAAGAAAAGGGAGTTAGCACCAAACACCCCGATAGCTATCGGGGAGGTTGCTAAGACTTCAACGGGCCCTGTCCCTCAGTCTTTCTGGATAAGCG